>Ga0070749_10000659_pt1 | contig 23252 bp, 38 predicted proteins | sample VirMetDEL_Nov_18_FD_75180 | JGI IMG/M metagenome (GOLD analysis project Ga0070749, IMG submission 75180) | Aqueous microbial communities from the Delaware River and Bay under freshwater to marine salinity gradient to study organic matter... | ecosystem: Environmental > Aquatic > Marine >...
AGTATATCAACAGATGCGTAGGAGACAAGCGTTTCTATATCATACTAAGATGGGATCAGCAATAACTATAATGGTTCTATTACTATCTTACTTAATATACTCTTTAGTAGACATGATTATGGAGGTTAGTAGATGATTAGCATACTGTTTAGCACACTAATAGCAACTACAGTTCCACAACAAGATGTTTACTACTGTAGGCTTAGTTGGTTTGAAGAAGGCTCATGTATATACCAATGTCAAAATGGATATGAAAGATTTACATGGTCTGAAGAAGAAGCAATAGATGGCTGTAAATTAATGAAGAAACTTTATAAAACGTAAATGGAGTAGATAAATGTTGCAACTATTGACAGGTTTATTACCAGTAGCAGAGAAGGTACTAGATAGGGTTATCCCTGACCCTAAAGCTAAACAGAAAGCATTACAAGAGCTAGCTAAGTTAGAACAAGAAGGTGAATTAGCCAAGATAGAAGCTGAGTTTGCTGATTTAGATTCTGCTAGAAAACGTGAAATGGAGATAGCCACATCAGTTGCTGCACCTTTCCTAAATAAAATAGTCACCCCTGTACTAGCACTTGGAACTGTATCTCTATCATTTATACTATTTTGTGTTGTTATCTTTGTTGACGTAGATGTTAACTCAGGTGCTAAAGATATATTGATATACGTACTAGGTGCGTTAAATTCAGCTATGACAATGGTTCTTGCATATTATTTTGGATCTTCTATAGGCAGTAAAGACAAAGATGATAAGCTAGACACTCTTGTTAAGTAATGTTTGGTTTTGCACATTTATGGTTTCCACCAGAAAGGAATTGTATGGTAAATTTTGGTAAGTATTTTACTAGAGATGAGTTTGTTTGTAGTCATACTGGAGAAGCAAAGATGAATCAAGACTTTCTTGATAAGCTAAACCAGTTAAGAGAGTATTATAATAAGCCTATGATAATATCTTCTGGATACAGAGACATTACACACCCCATAGAAGCTACTAAACGTAGTGGTGGTGCACATACTACTGGTTGTGCTGCTGATGTAATGGTAGATCGTGGTGATGCTTATAAAGTGCTTGAATTAGCGTTTAAAGTGGGTATGACAGGCATAGGAGTAGCACAGAAGGGTAGTGCTAGGTTCTTACATTTGGACTCCATAGAAAGCTCTACAGAGCGTCCTAGACCTACTGTGTGGAGTTACTAATTTAGTCTTAGTATATTAAACAGAGCTATAAGTACAAGTATAGGAGAAGCCATTACCAATGAAATAGCTATTGCTCCTACAATCATTAAAAACACAGAATCATCTTTTTCTGCCATCTAAGGTCTCCCAATGTAAGTATTCACATTCTAATCTGAGTTGTTCATCAGTAAGTTTAAATTGTGCTTTGCCTACTGCTTGTCCATCATCATATCCTGTTTGATAAGCAGTCTGCCATAGCTCATGTACTTGCTTTTGATTGTTAAACAACACAAGATAGCTTACAGTAACTCCTAGTATAAATACAAGTATATTAGTCATCAAAGTCCACACATATTCTAATTATAAAAAAGTCAATAACAAGATAACTACCACTATATAGGTAGTCATCTTGAGTATTAACGTATTCAAAGCCTAGCATAAACCCTTTTATAGGTGAGTATGATATCTCCATTATTGCACCTCACAGCTTCCACTAGAACAAGCTAGTTCTTGAACTCCTTTAACATTATCTTCAACCTCTACCAAGCTATTCCAATCTATCTTAGATGGCGTAGCTTTTACTAGCTCTTCATACTGCTCTTTAGTACACTCCTCATATGGTGCTTGTCTGTAGCTACCACCATCATAAGGTAGGAATGATATGCCTGATATGTTATCAAAGTTCTTCCATACCCATGAGCCTACTTCAAGCCATTCTTCTTCTTTAACACTAATGGTTACACTAGGCTTATGTTCACACCAGTAGTTCTGATACATTAACCATATCTCCAGGTTATCTGTAACTGTTAAATCTTCCCTAACTCTAGCACCATCTGGAGCTTTTATAGGAAACGAGAATACTACTGTTGAGTCTGGTTTCATAACACAATCTTCAGTATGTACTCCTACTTCTTGTAAAAACTTTGACAAAGGGTCTTTTTTATCTCCACGAACCCTGCGTATGTAATAAGGACTATGCCTAGTGTGTATGCCACTGGAAGAGTCAACAAGCTGAGAAACAGTACCAGAGGGCTTAACACAAGTAATAGCAGTAGATTGAGGTATTCCAAGAAGAGTGGATAACTCAGCATTAGTTTTAACTGAAGTTTCTCTAAGTATTTGTAGGTTTTCTTTTGTTGTATCATTTACCTCTCCCATCATCTTATTATCTAAGATACCTGTTAAAGATACTCCAAGCAACCTTTCTTCTTCTGTGTTATTTTTCCACACTTTACGCAAGTAAGGAAACTTAGTTAATGTAGACTGCCAAGTACCAAGTATAGTTGCTATCTCTACCTTGTTCTTTAGCGTATCTAAAGTATCTTCTGCCCTTACTACTACCTCTGTAAGGTTACAGAACTGATATGGACGTAAAATTATCTCACTACAGGGGTTTGTACCAAACTCAAAGTTATCATCTCTTCTACCATTCTTAGCTACCTGTCTCTTAGAAGCTGCTCTGCTAAATATACCTCTTTCACCAGATTTGCTTTCATATAGACTATGCCATTCTTTCATAAACTGACTAACAGTAGGTTTTTCAGTATAAACAGCAGAGTTGTTTGCTAAAGCTCTTTGTGGATTATATTCCCACCATGCTCCATACTTACAATGACGCATCTTATCATCTTCTAGTTCTGATAAAGATATCATAGCTGATCTTCTTACACCACCAACTACAACAACTTCTCCAATCTTACACAACAAGTCGTGACAGTCTATAGAAGATAGTTTCTTACCTACTGACTGTTTAAACTTAAATATAGTAAACTGAAACAACTGGTCTAGTGGTGCTGATCCTGATGCCCTACCACCAAATGTTTTTAATCTAGCACCTGCTGGTCTTACTTTAGATAAATCATACTTAGGAACTTCGCCACTATATAACAAAGCTATTAGCTGTCTTAATGCCTTAGCCCAACCTTCTTTGCTATCTGCTACTGCTATGGTTGTATCTGACTCAAACAACTGCTCTGGTATCTCTGGTAGCTGTGATACATATTGCTGCTCTACACTAAACCCTACACCTGTACCACACAAGAGTATATACATAGCTTCATCAAAGGCTTTTGCATCATCTATAGGCAAGTATGAGCAGTTATAACCAGCGGTGTTGTCTCTATCAAGTGCTTTACCAGCAGTCATTATAGCCCTCATGCTAGGCATTACTTCAAAGTTCTCTATAGCACTTTGTACTCTAGTAAGTGTTATAGGGTCTACCATATGTCCATGTTCACTTTCTAAATGTTTTACCATAAAACCAACATAACGCTCTACTGATTCTTTCCAATCTTCTCTTCTACTTTGCTCTGGTAAGTACCTTGCGTATCTGCTCTTTGCAATAAATTGACTATATGTGTTCATTCAGTTAAATCCTCTTCTAATTGGTCTGCTTTATCTTCTACTTTATCTAAAAATCTATCTACTATTTCTTCTGATGTTATATCTAATACTTCTAATAATGTTATCTCATCAAGTTGATAGAGCTTATCACAAATATCTCTAATTGTCAATGCCATAATTAACTCCAGTTAATACCTTTAGTTTCTTCTAGCAACTTTATCATCTTATCAAGATACCATCTTGCTTTCTTAGCATCTTCAATAGGCTTACCTTTACTAAACAACCTAGAACCTGTGTACTTAATTACGTTACCTTGACAGTATGATATAGCCTCATACTTACCTAACACATCTACTATATAGTCTATTGTTTCTATGTTCCCACTGTTATAGTGTGGCGGGTGATTAACATTGTCCATATCTTCCCATAAAGAGTCTTTCTGTTTTTCCCACTTTTGTACTTCATCTTTTATAAGCATATTTTTTCCTTAAATAATCTAAGCTAACAAACATTTCATCAAACTGTCCATCTTTTACTTCATGTAATACTACTAAACCTCTCCAATGATTATTACCCTGATTACCCATGTATTCTTCATTGTGTAAATAACAAGAACCAGCAATAATACAAGTAATAGATGATCCATCTGCTCTTCTACCGTATGCCACTTGTCTGCCTTGTTGGTGTCCTACAACACAACTCTGGTGAGTCTTAGAAATCATACATGAAGCTGATCCTATCGGTCTACCCATAACACCACTAACTAGGTAATGAGAGTAAACCACACCATCAATAATAACAGGATCAAGGAAATCAAACACCTCCCAACCAGCTTCTGCGTATCTGAGATCATCAATACCAATAGTGCCGTAGAGTTTAGGGTCTCCTTCTGTTGCTCTGTCAATTCTGTTTTCGTGGTTGCCAAGCGTGAGAACCATTCTTGGTCTATATTGCTTCTTCTTATCTTTTCTACATTTTTCATTGTAATCCCTCAAAGGTGCTAATAAAATATTCATACCTTTAACTGCTGCTTTAATATCATCTTTATATCTTCTGCCTTCAAATGACTTTTTACCAACATCATAGCTTGATAGTGATGGCATATCTGCAAAGTCACCAATCTGAATTAAAACATCTGGCTTCTTCTCTACTATATATTGTCCAATCCACTCCAAGTAAGATAAATCAACACCTGGTTTTACTTGAGTGTCGGGTATAATTAAATGTTTCAATGGTTAACCTTTCCCAAAAGTTTAAAATAATATTCAGCATCAACAATAGCTAAAGGTTTACTTCTGTTTTGCTTGACTATCACTACTGGTTCTGCTCCTCTACAGTTAGTGCTTGCTTGCTCATAAAAACCATATACTGCTACCTTTTGTCTTGACTTACATTCAATAGATATATTAGCTTTCTCTCTTGCTGTAGGACTTAATAGCACATCTTCACCACCACAACCCATAGATGTTGACCTAACATCATCAGTCTGTAAATGTAATTTCGATACTATCTGATCCCTCACCCACTGTTGTAACATTCTTCCCTTGTTCTTTCTGCTGCTGGTTTTCAAAATATATAACCTCTTTTTTAGTTATCCATTTCTTAGGAATGTGCATACGAGTATTAGAGTGATCTATTGATATTGTAGAAGCAATACAGATAGCTTCTTTATTTTCATCTACTACATAACCAACTGTAATACATTTATGCGTTTCTGCTGTGGCTGTCTCTTCCCAACCACAGTCTGCTACAGCATCTTGCCAAACTATTCTATATACTCTGGTAGAGTCCACATTTGGTCTTTTTGCTTTCTTATCCACAATAACTGTCCTTGTTCTAGTAAGTATTCTCTATTGTATTTATATTCTTCAAGCACTGCGTTATATAAATCTTTTTCATCTTCTAAGTCTGCAAGTATCTTTTCTGCTCTTTTATCTCCAATACCTTTTAATCCTGGAATGTTATCTGTTCTGTCTCCTGTTAATAATTGTTTATAGAAATGTTTTATTGTTTCTTTCTCTGATAGATAATAAAGATCGTTTCTTTGAAAGTTATAGTGCCAACCTCTGATATTATCTAAATCTTTATCAATAGTACATATGACATAATCTTGTTCATTCATCTCATATGCTTTTATTCCTATGGCATCATCAGCTTCTTGGTTCTCCTGTACTTCAAAGCCCCATGCTTTCTCCATGTATTCTCTAAGTATAGGTAAGTGTTTAGGCTTACCTGACTTTCTGTGTCCTTTGTAGCTTTGTGTCTTAGCTATCTTGTCTCTATAATTATTACTACCAGTTAGGTAGCCAACTGCATCATCACAGTTGGCATTTATAAACACTAACTCCTCTAAATATTCTGCTAATTTGTTGATGGCGTATTCTTGCTTATAATCTTCACAACCAAACCCTATTTTATAGGCTAGGATATCACCATCAACTATAGCAATCATTAGAGAACATCTCCATCATCTTCTTCACCATCATTAGGCTCTTCATAGGCTACTAGCTTGTCTATAACGAGTCTACGCAAACTAGGCGATCTTCCCTTACCAAACTTGCCTTCCCAATCATAATAGCTTACTATAGCAACTGCAACAGAACCATTACCTATAGCAATATCAGATAAATCATTACCTTCTGAGTCTATTACCTTGATAGGTCTTTTACTTTTACAAACAATAAAATCACCCTTTTCTGGCTTATCAGCTTTGTTGTTAACTGATAGTCCTATCTTCTCAAGAGCTTTTACTGCTGGTTCTGATAAGTTGCACAAGTCAACTGTGTACTTCTCTGCCATAGCATTAATTTTGTTATGAAAACACCACATAATGTTGGCTTTGATCTTAACTGGTTTAGCTACTTCCATAGTTTCTCCTTAATGAGTTTCTTTCCAATTATTACCTACTTTATATTCACCATCTAAAGGACAATTAAGATTTAATGCTTTACCTGCTTCTACGATAGCTTTAACTCCTAACTGTCCTACTAGCTCTGCATCATCAACACTAGCTTCTACTTGCCATTCATCATGTACGTTTGCTACAAAGTATGCGTCTAACTGATAAGTCTTTATATACTTGTTAAATATTATTAGTGCTTTCTTCATAACAACTGCACCAGCCCCTTGAAGCAATGTGTTTAATGCTGAGTGTGCTGACCTAACGTGTAATCTTCTGCCATCTAAACTAGGTAATGTTGGTGTTTGTTGCATAGTCTTTTCAATACGTTTTTTTAACTTTGCTAGTGCTGGTACATTCTCCATAAATTTATCTATGGTTTCTTGTCCGTCACTTTGCACCATTGTACCTATCTTTCTGGCTGAAGCACCATAGAGAAAAGCATATATAAAAGTTTTAGCTTTGGCTCTAGTGTCAAGTCCAGCAGCTTGCTGGTTCTTACTGTGTATATCTCCGTCTAAAATCTCCTTAGTGTAGTTATCATCATTCATATAATGTGCCAACATTCTCAGTTCCAACCCTGAAGCATCAATACCAACTAACTTATGACCAGGATCAACAGTCCATAGTTCCCTACACTCTGCACCATATGGTGCTGATACTGAAGGCACTTGAGCTAGATTAGGGCTGTGGTGTGTCATTCTACCTGTGACTGCTCCGTTGGTAATGACCTTACCACAAACCCTTGATCTGTCATTCGTATGCTTAATCCATGATTCAGATTGAGCCAACCTTTTCTGAAGGAGTAAGTATTCGCAGATGAGTTTTGCTTCTGGAATATCAACTGATCCCAAAACTGCTTCATCAACAATGACTGTACCTTTGTCTGTAAACTTCTTGGGATTCCAGCCAAGTGTTGTAAGTCTTTTGGCAATCTGTTGTCTTGATGCTGGGTTGAATATTTCAATGTCATCTTTTAATCTTTTTCCTGTTTTTTCCGAGAACCTTTCTGTGATGATGGGTCGAAAGGATTGTTGAAGCTGTTTTTCGAGGTTTTCCATTCTTGTGCGTAATCGTTCCACCAGTTCCTTGCATTTCTGTAAGTCAATCCTAAAACCTCTGCTGACTTGTCTTGAAACGATTGAAGCAACCTCATGTTCGAGGATAATACATTCTTGAGAAAATCCATAGTCTGTCCTTTCTTTTTTTAGTTCTTGATAAACTTTCTCTAATACTTCTACGTCATTAATACAGTATTGTTGCATCTCTTCTGAGTACTCGTCAAACTCTTTAAAATCAGTCTTTGGAAACTTTAGTGTTTCTCCCCAAGCAGCTAAACTGTGTTTCCTCTGTGGGTTCATTAATCTTGACAGAACTAATGTGTCCAAAACTTGGTTCAATCTTATCTTTGTGTTCCATAGTTTGTTTAAAACTGGAAAATCGAAACCTATGCCATTGTGAGCTATTAATGTTTTGCCCTTTATTGATTGGTTTAGACTTTCCACGTTTCTGTGACATTCAACCTTTCCCTGTTGATTTTTTGTTACTACTAGATGTATTCTTGAGTGATCCATTGTTGTTTCTATATCCAGAAACATCAACTGGTCTTTCTTCTTGCCATTGCTCATTTGTTTCTAGCCTTGAGTAAATTGTGCCGTCATCAAAAAGAACATAATGTGTTTTAACACCATTGTTATTTTCAGTGACGCTGTGGTTTATTAGTTTTTTCATAGTTTAGCAGTTCCTCTAGCTTTTCTTCTAATGAAGAATCATTATTGCATACAATTTCGTCTATGTCAAGTAGTTTAGCATAGGCTTCATTAGCTTGTTGTAATTTTGCAACAGTAATTTTCCACTGTTTAATTTCTTTGGAAAGTAGTTGTGTACTCTTCTCAAAAAAGGCAGCATCTACTTCTGCTGACTTTAATGATTGTTTTAAATCATGCACTTGATTCTCTAAGTGGTAGATAACATCATTAATGTTTTCATCTTGATATTCATCTTCATACATATTAATTCTCCTTTGTTAGGGTGGTAGACATAACGGTATATGTGTTACTTCTGTGCTGTGTTAGTTCTCTTCTAAGTCCTCGTCAATCACTTCTTCCATGCGTCCTGTCTTGTGATTATAATACAACGCACAAGCCTTACCTGTCAAGCCTGAATATCTATTTTTAACTACTCTGACTCTTGTGGTGTGTCTTTCAACAGGATCATCATTCTGGCTATCTCTTTCCAGACCAAGCACCATATCACTTAGTTGACCTATTGCACCGCTGCCTCTAAGCTGTGATAGAGATGTAGCTGCGCCATCTTCGTGACCTGTACCACTAGGTCGTTTTAAGTGTGAAACAGCAAAGAGAGTTATATTACACTCCTGAACCAAGATTCTAAGTCTAGTTGTAATCTCATCTAAAGCTCTTCTCTCATCACCATGTTGCTGATCTGATACTACGATTGATATGTGATCTAAAAAGACATATTTACAAGATAGAGCCTTTGCCATATACCTTACCCTGTTGACTATGTTATCAACAGATGTTGATCCAAACGAATCAAACAAGTAAACCCTGTTAGTTCCCAGAGTTGACTCAAACGCAAGGTTCTTTTCTTCTTCTGATGCTTCAGTTTCTGATAAGTGTAGTGGCTTATTAGCATCTAAAGACATCAGCGATAGTGCAGTGCGTTTAACTGACTCTTCTAAAAACAATAAACCAATGTTTTCTTCAGTACTCTTTAAGAGTTTATAAATAATCTCTTTTAAAAATAAAGACTTTCCGAGTCCTGATCCAGCACACACAGTAACCAATTCACTTGACCTAACTCCGCCAGTAAGATCATTTAAGCCACCAAAAGGGTAGTAAGCTATTGACTTTTCTAACGGCTCTAGCACCAAGTCTTTCAATGTTGAGCCTGATATAATCCCATCTGGCATAAAAGTTTGAGCAGCCCAAAAGTCTTTGATAAACTCTTGTTGTTTATTTGCTACAAGGTAATCGTTAGCGTCTTTGAAACCATCTCTAAACTTCATCAACTTAACTTTTTTTGGTGGCAGTAACTCAGCTACTTGAAGCATAGCATCTTGCCCTTGCCTATCAGAATCAAATGCAAGCACAATATTAGGAAAGCTGTTTATATATTCATATGCTTCTTTACAACACTTTAAAGAAGAGCCAGCACCATCTCTTATAGAAACGTGAGCGCCAACACCGTTTGACATTTGGTATGAAGATAGACAGTCAAGCTCGCCTTCTGAGATCAGTAAATATTTTGCAGAGCTTGGGAGAAATTTATCGCAGCCAAAGAGTGGCAGTCTTTCAGTATCTTTTGAGTCTGAGCCAACCCAATAAAACCTCTTAGATTTATCTCTGACTTTGTAAACTGATTTGCCGTAAGGAAACATAATTTTACCAGAGCTATCAACAGTAACATTGTATTTTTCACAAGTAGACCTGGTAATATTCCTATCTGAGAGGCTCTGAGAAGCTCCTGAAGGGTCTTTTATGGCTTTAGGCTTGATAGACAACACTTCAGCCGTAGAAGGCTGTCTAGGAGCTTCTGATGGCTTTTCTGATGGTGCTGGAAAATGAGTGTTGCAGCTGAAACAATACTCGTGTCCGTCATCATATACTGCTCTAGCATCAGAAGAGCCACACTTGTCGCAAGGATTACCTGAGCTTAGTAGTTTACTAGGCATTATTAGACTCCTTAATTTTAGAGATAATCTGGTCTAGTGTCATTTGACCACTAGTGCTGAGAGAGTCAACCAAAAACATTATCTCTTGTAAATCTTTAAATGCTTGATCTTGCTTTTGTTCTGCAAACCAACCATTGACCAGTTCTTCAGTATCTATGTTATTAATATTGTTATTTTTATTTAAATTTGTAAATAATTGAGAGTAATCCATAATTATCACTTTCTTGTTTAAGTGGTTAAAATTGCTCTTTAGAGAAGCATTATACACATTTATAAAAATCTGTCTATAAGTGTTTATACTTAGTTTCAGTTCTTTAATTTCTCATAAATTAATTGGTGAATTGGACTTGTTGCTATAATTTCTATATAAACTTCACTCCAATTTTCATTATCAATTCCACCATTTTTAAATAATGGTGCTGAAAATAAAGCATTATTAATTAATTTGTAAGCACTTCCAGTTTCTTCGTGTAATAAAATCATTTTTAAATCTCCTTTACTTTAAAAACTTCATGTCTGAGTCATCAAGATAACCAACATCATCATAATTATAACTTAAATCCTCATTGGTTATTAATGATTCATTGCCATAAACAACAACAGAATTAGGCAGACAACTAGAACACATTTGAACGTACTCATGCGACGTTGTTTTTAAAGAGTTTTCGTAATCTGTAAGAATTGTATTGCAAGAAATACACTTCATTTGTTTAGCTCCTTGTTAATTAAATCATAGAGATATTTGCAGCTTAAAGCTAATGTAAAGCCACCAAAAGTAGTTAACAATAAAGCTATTAAACCAGTTAACTGCAAGTACATAGGTAGCATTTGACAAAATACTAAGCATATTAACAATGTTGACAGAAAAAAACTAATTAACAATAAAGTTAATTTAATATTAGTTTTAATTATATATTGCATTACAGTTCCTTAAAATTGATTAATGTAAATAAATGAAAGTATAGCACAAGATTGCACTACAAAGAGTAAAATAAATATTAAAAATGTTTTCATTGGAAAAACCTATATTTTGGTATTAATTGGAATCCTGGACAATCCTTGGCTTGTTTAATTGTGTAAGTAGTGCCACTAGGAAACTCAAGCAATATGTCACTAATTGCTTGTTGTAGTAGTGGCTGGTACTCATGCGGCACACAGTAGACATATGTAGATTGTTCAGAGTGGTTGTATATATACACCACAATATCAAGCTCAGAAACTACCCTAGGCGAGGGTTTTAAATCCTTTTTAGGTCTAAATTTGAATTGATGATATCGTGCTAAATCAATACTAGTTAAGTTAGTCATTGTTATTTACCTTTAGTTTGTAGTTTAACAAAATCTAATTTATTTTTAAAATAATCTTTTTTTACTTTCTAAAGTAACTTTCTAATATACCTTCTACTTCATCAACTATTCCACAAAAATTATCTTCAGATCTTTCACTTTCTTCTGGGTAACATTTATTTTCTACATATGAAGAAAGCTCAGAATATAATTCAACCCACAATTCTGTTGGTATTTTTATCTTTTTTTCTTTTTCAGCACATTCTTTTCGCCATTCTATTTCACCTTCAACCATACTTTTTAATTCATCCACAGACTCCCACAGTTCTTCTTCTGTTAAATTAGATAAGTTATGAATTTCAAAATCTCTAGACATTTTTAAAGCTCCTTAATTTGTAGTTTAACAAAATTTTTTGCGTCTTCTCTATTATCAAAATAATCTAATACCTCATAAATTGGAGAATCCCAAATTATTGTATCATCAAACTCTTTCCATATTTGAAATTGAGAAGGTTTTTTAATCTTTTTTGCTTTATACAACATTAGTTTTTTAATCCAATACGGATGGCTAAAATCATTCTTAAACACTATAAAAAACGGTTTAATTTTCTTCATTTTAAAACTCCTTTATTTATATTTTGTTTAATGTATTTTGTATTTCTTGGTTTATGGTTCTATCATAAGTAATTTGAGTCTCTAATTTTCTTTGATAGTTCTTTGCCCTAGTTTTTTGTGCAAAATCTTTCATCTCAATAACTGTTTCGATTTTATTACCAAGCCCGTCATTATCAGTCTGTAATAACCAAACCATATATCTGCCATCACTACCATTTTGATTTATTTTTGTGTGTCTCATTTTTAAAGCTCCTTATTTAATATAATAATATTGTAATCCAATTAAAATTAATTTGTCAAACTATTCTTTAATTATATAGTCACCGTAATCTTTTACAGTCATTATCCAATCTGTAACATTCTCACTAGGAAAAGCCGTAGCAATGAAATTGTTTAAACTTTTATTAACATTATCTTTTCTACTAAAAACTTTATCCAAATTGTGATATAAATGTTGAGGTAACAAATACAAATATTTTTTACCATGGGTAAAACTCTCTAAAATGACTACCAAATCTTCTTTTGATTCAGCCTCAACAGTTTTAAAATTACCATTCATTTTCACAGTTTCTTGGTGGTACAAAGCAATGTCTATACTTAACATAATAAATCCTTTCTTAATTAACATAATTAAACTTGATGGTTAATACTAATCATTCTCTTTTCTAAAGTGACTTTCTAATATACTTTCAACATCCTCAACAATTTCACAAAACTGGTCTTGCTTGTCCTCAGTGTAACGCTCTACTCCGTTTTCATCTATCTCGAAAACTGGGTCTAGGGAAGAATACTCAAGAATGTGAGCGGATATTTGGGTGTATAATTCAACCCACACTTCTTCTGGTATTGTTATTTTCATTATTAATCCTTTATTTAATTAAAATTGTCTAGTTACTTCAAAAACACTACTAACTCTTTTTCTACTATTAGGCTTAACCCAATCTTGAAGTGATCCATCAATATAAGTTGAAACGTGTCCATTAGTCATAATTAAAAATATACCCTTAGTGGGTAAATCTCTCACAACTTGGTTAACAGTTTTATTAAAATGAGCTTTCTTAAAACGTGAAACAACACAATTTAAACTTTCTATGACTGTTAAGTATTGATCTATAAACAAACCTCTTTTATGCTTTCTATTAACTAGCTCTTTAGTCTTACCATAAGCTATCCCAAATGGAACTTTACAACTAATAGCAATAGCCACAAGCGTACAAAAGTTAGTATCTTTGTAATGCTTGTGTCCTACCTTTTTCAATTGTTCATAAGTGTACTGTCTACGTTTCATTAAATATGCCCTTTAAAATTTTATTATTACTCATTGAATTACTTTAAATTAAAATAATTTAATGAATAATAACATTTTGTATAATTATTATAACCTGTATTGCATAATCGCAAACACCAGAATAATTATACAGCTATTATTCAAATATGGTTAGGAATCTATCACTAATTTGATTAGTCTGGCTCACAATACTGCTCATAGGCTCTTCAGACAGTTTAAACCGATCAAGGCTAACTATATTACTCATTTGTTAGTCTTGGTTCTATCTTTTCAGAGAGCCTATATGTGTGAGCCATCTAATAGAACTGGTAATTTACAAACTAACAAACTTACCAACTATATTACAGGAATCGACCAACAAAGCAAGTATTAATATACTAATTATCATTAAATAATAGTAATGATATTAATTAATATTACCTAATGATAATCATTAGTAAATCATTGATATGCAATACTAAAGTATGATTAACTGTATTGCACTGTATTAGTGCATAATGGTACTATGTGGTGCATAACAGACACACGCACCAACACAGTACACAACGCACCAATGTAGTGCATAACCGATTAAACTGGCATGATTATTGCTTGCAAGCAACATTTATACCACTATTGAATAACCCTGACAACATTGTGGCATGATTATTGCATGACAAACTTGGCACAGTTGTTGCTTAGTTCAGTTTTATATGGGGGGGTGGGGTAGTGCTGTGCTGTATAATTATGCTGAACCCACACAATCACTAAAAAAGTCAAAATAGGACTTGACAAATCACTAAAAATATGCTATAATCTCTACATTGTATAAAGGGGTATATAGACAATAAAGACTCAGCACAGAAGTATAACGAACACTCTTGCTCTCAACTTAGACCAATGCGGTCAAGTGGGATTGAGAGCGTCTCTTGGGATTGAGAGTGATAATCACTTATAGTTACCATTTAGAACCCTTAAGAACACTTTAGATTAATAAAATCAATATTGATCTATATTAACAATATAGGCAAATCAATGACAATAGACAACAAAGACTCAACACAGAGCTATGATGAACACTCAAAGAATGTTGTATCAGGAGTAACTTCTCTCTCTCCTTCCTCAACTGAGCCTGAGAAGAGGATTAGAACATATGCAAACAAAGCTAAACAACTAACACCTGTAGGCTCTAAACAGAAACGTAAGCGAGGTAGACCCTCTAAGAAAGAGATGGAGTATGTAGCTCTTAAGACAAAGAGAAAGAAAAGCCCTTTAGTATCTAAAAGAGAAGAAACAGCCAAGATCAGAGAACTGATGGCTAGAATGTTGATTACTAATGGTGATAGGGTTCTAAAGAAAACTATAGACATAGCTATGCAAGATGAACACCCTCATCAGATGGCAGCACTAAAGCTACTGATGGATAGAGCATTACCTGTATCTATATTTGAAAAGGATAAACAAGTTAATAAAGGTGTAACAATTAACATATCTAATGTAGCAACAGAACCCCAACAAGTCACTATAGACTCTGTAGACTCTATAGAAACAGTAGAACAATAATGGAATTAGATATTGAGTTGTTAAAGTGGCAACAGAGTGTGTGGAATGACTCTACAAGGTTTAAGGTAGTAGCTGCTGGTAGAAGAACTGGTAAGTCCAGACTAGCTGCGTATATGCTAATAGTTAATGCTTTACAGACTGAGAAGGGTCATGTGTGGTATATAGCCAACACTCAGGGGCAGGCAAGAGATGTTATGTGGTCTACCTTGCTAGAGATAGCACACCCTGTAATAGAATCCTCTCATATTAACAACTTACAGATTAAATTAATTAATGGTACTAAGATATCTCTAAAGGGTGCTGATAGACCAGAAACAATGCGAGGAGTGTCACTTAAGTTTGTAGTATTAGACGAGTACGGCTCTATGAAGTCTGAAGTATGGGAAACTATTATCAGACCAGCTTTAGCTGACCAGAAAGGCTCTGCGTTGTTTATAGGTACTCCTTTTGGTCGTAATCACTTCTATGACCTGTATAACTACGCTAACTCTGATAAAGATGAAGAGTTTAAAGCATGGCACTACAGTTCATTTGATAATGAGTTACTAGACCCTAAAGAGATAGAAGCAGCTAGAAAGTCTATGTCTAGCTTTGCATTTAGACAAGAATTTATGGCTTCGTTTGAAGCAGCTAGTGGTGGTATATTTAAAGAAGAATGGATTAAGTTTGATAGAGATGAGCCTAAAGATGGTAGATACTTTATTGCTGTAGACTTAGCTGGTTTTGCTGATGTAGTTCATGCTAACACAGCTAGAAAGAAAAGACTAGACCAGACAGCCATAGCGGTTGTTAAAGTAGACCAGAATAAATGGTGGGTTAAGTCTATTGAACATGGTAGATGGGGAACAAAAGAAACAGCACAAAAGATATTTCAAGCTGTATCAGACTATGAGCCAATATGTGTAGGTATTGAGAAAGGCTCATTAAAGAACGCTGTGTTGCCTTACATATCAGATTTAATGAGAAAGTACAATAGATACTTTCGTATAGATGATGTTACTCATGGTAACAAGAAAAAGATTGATAGAATTACATGGGCTTTACAGGGTAGGTTAGAACATGGTAGACTCTATCTTAATAAAGGTAGTTGGAATATGGAGTTTTTAGACCAGTTGTTACAGTTTCCTAACCCACAAGTACATGATGATTTAGTAGATGCTTTGTCTTATATAGACCAAATACAGATACCAGAATATATGCAACACTATGAAGAAGAAGAGTTTGAACCACTAGACATAGTAGCAGGATACTAGCCAAACTACAGAGTAGTATACCGTTATGTCTACCACCCTAAAGGAATAGCAATATGTATAATGAAAGTTTTTCAGTAAACCCTTTAGTATCATGGGTACTAGGTCAATGTGACCAATGGAGAGTAAACAGAGATACTAACTATCTTGACACATGGAAAGAGTATGAAAGGCTCTGGAGAGGCATATATGACTCTTCTGATCGCACCAGAGACTCTGAGAGGTCTCGTATCATTACTCCTGCTCTACAACAGGCTATAGAGGCTCATACAGCAGAAATAGAAGAAGCTGTGTTTGGTAGAGGTGAAAAGTTCTTTGATATCTCTGATGATAGAATAGATATTCAAAAACTTGATATAGAAGCTATCAGAAACCAAATGACAGAAGATTTTAAAAAAGGATATATTAGAAAATCTATATCAGATATAATACTGTTATCTGCTTTATATGGTACAGGTATTGGTGAAATAACTGTATATGAGAAGAAAGAACTAAAACCAGCTATGCAACCTATCATAGAATCTGGTAATACTGCTGTTGGTGTAATAGAACAAGAAAGATTCTGTGTTGGCTTAAAACCAATTACACCATACAACTTCTTAATTGATCCTACAGCTTCTAATGTTCAAGAAGCTCTTGGTTGTGCTATAGAAGAGTTTGTATCACTACACTCTGTAACACAAGCTATGGAAGATGGTGTATATAATACTATTACAGACTTATCTTCTACTTCTGTTGATTCTGACTTAGAAGTATCTCAGGAAGTATCAGACTATGGAGGTAATAGAGTAAAGTTATTAAGGTACTATGGACTCATACCAAAGTATATGTTAGATAATCAAGATAATGAAGATAAGTACCAAGAGTTATTTAACAAGAAGTCAGATGAGTATGGTTCAGAAGCAGCAGACTACACAGACTTAGTAGAAGCAATAGTTGTTATAGCTAATGATGGTCATTTATTAAAAGCAGAAGAATCTCCATATATGATGAATGACAGACCTATAGTAGCTTTTCAAAGCGATACCATACCTAACAGGTTCTGGGGTCGTGGTATAGCTGAAAAAGGTTTTAATATGCAAAAAGCTATTGATGCACAAATAAGGGCACACTTAGATAGTGTAGCTTTATCTACTGTGCCTATGATGGCTATAGATGCTACTAGACTACCTAGAGGAGCTAAGTTTGAAGTTAAAGCTGGTAAAACAATACTTACTAATGGCAATCCAGCAGAAATACTACAACCATTTAAGTTTGGTAATACTGATCCATCTAACATAAATACTGCTAGTAGCTTTATGAATATGTTACTAATGGCTACCAGTACAGTAGACAGTGCTTCTTTACCTGCTATGACTACAGGTGAAGGACAGGGAATGTCAGTAGCTTTATCATCAATTATAAAAAAGAACAAAAGAACTTTAGTAAACTTTCAAGAACAATTTTTAATTCCTTTTGTTACTAAAGCTGCTCACAGGTTTATGCAGTTTGATCCTGAAAGATATCCTGCACAAGACTTTGTATTTGTACCTTCTAGTAACTTAGGTATAATAGCAAGAGAACATGAACAAATGCAATTCCTTAATTTATTAAAAACATTAGGAGCAGAATCACCTATAGTTCCTTTGATACTATCAGCAGTTATAGAAAACTCTGGTTTAAGTAACAGAGAAACACTTATAGCACAGTTACAACAGATGATGCAACCTGATCCACAACAAGCACAAGCTCAACAGGCAGCTATGCAAATGGAAATGCAGAAAACACAACTAGAATTAGCTGATTTACAGGCAGATATACAGCTAAAACAGGCTAAAACACAGTCTGAAGCAGTAGAAACACAGCTAAAACCTACAGAAATGCAAGCAAAAGTAGCTGCTAGTGCTTCTAAGTACTTAGGAGAGGCTGATGATCCTACAAAAGAGTTTGAAAAGCGTATAAAACTAGCTAATGTTGCTTTAAAAGAAAAAGATATAGATACAAAAGCAAGAATAGCAGAATTACAGCTACAATCTTCAAGAAACACTTGACAAAACAGTAAAAGTGTGTTATAATACTTTCCATTATGGATAAAAAATTACAAAAGTATTATGATAATCGTTTTGATATGATGTCAAGTCAGGGTTGGAAAGACCTTGAAGAAGACTTAACAAAGATGTATGACGAGTATAAAGACATTAACAATTGTAAAGGTGTTGATGACTTTTACTTTCAAAAAGGTCAAGTAGATATGCTTAAATATATTTTAAGTTTAAAAACAATGTCAGAAAAGGTGTATGAAGATATTAATAATGAAGAAGAATATACTAATACTTAAGTATGGCTAAAAGAATATTTGAATTTATTTGTACTAATAATCATCTGTTTGATAGATACATAGATGATGAACAGTTTACAACATCTTGTCCACATTGTAATACTAACGCTAAACGCATAATTAGTATTCCAAGAATAGATTTAGATGGTTGCTCTGGTGACTTTCCTACAGCATCTGATGCTTGGTTAAAAAAAAGAGAGAGCCACATGAAGTATGAAAGAAAAATGGGTATTGGAGATGCTTATCGTAGTGAAGTCGAGGTATGATAAGTATTTAAGGGATAAGGAGACCCCCTGTTATGTAAGTGTCTTTCCTAAAATGTCTATATGACACAGGAGATATAATGGCTGAATTTGTAGAAGAAGTTAAGGAAGAAGAAACTAAAACAGAAGAAGAAGAAGTTGTCCAAGAACAACCAAAAGTTGAAGAAGAGATACCAGAGAAGTATAAGGGAAAATCTTTATCAGAAATTGTTGGTATGCACCAGGCGGCTGAAAAGCTAATAGGTAGGCAGGGTTCAGAGTTAGGAGAACTACGCAGAGTTGCTGATTCTTATATCCATAACCAAGCTGAACAGACAAAGCAAACAGAACAAGAAAATAATGAAGATGATTTTTTTACTGACCCTAAAAAGGCTGTAGATAAAGCAATACAAAATCACCCTAAGATTAAACAAGCAGAACAAGCTAGTTTAGAAATGCAAAGAGCTAAAGCATTATCAGCATTAAAAGAGAAACACTCTGATTTTGCTGATGTTGTTAAAGAGCAAGGATTTCAAGATTGGGTAAATAATTCTAAAGTTAGATCAGAGTTATTTGTTCGTGCTGATCGTAGGTATGATTATGACGCTGCTGACGAGTTAATATCTTTGTATAAAGATAGAAGAGAAACTGGTAAAAAAACAGCAGAGATGGAGAAACAATCTCGATCTCAAAGCGTTAAAACTGCTACTACAACTGTACCTAGTGGAAGTAATGAAGCACCATCTAAAAAGATTTTTAGGCGTTCTGATCTTATTCGACTGAATCAAACTGATCCTGACAAGTATGATTCTATGTGGTCTGAAATAGAATTAGCTTATAAAGAAGGAAGGGTCAGATAAATTACATTTTATAAAGGATATTTATCATGGGTCTAGGTACTAATCACGTTATTCAATCAGAGGTAAATACAGCAGGTTTTATACCTGAAGTTTGGTCTGATGAAATAGTCGCAGCATATAAGAAAAATCTTGTTGCTGCTAATTTAGTTAAAAAAATGAATATGAAGGGTAAGAAAGGTGATGTAGTTCACTTTCCTTCACCAGCTAGAGGAGCAGCCAGTACTAAAGCTGCTGAAACTGAAGTAACTCTTATTCAAGAATCTGGTTCAGAAATTACTGTTACCATTGGTTCTCATTATGAATATAGTAGATTGATTGATGATTTTGCTGAAGTACAGGCATTAAACTCATTAAGACGTTTCTATACTGATGATGCTGGTTATTCATTAGCTACAAGAATCGACACAGACGTTTTAGCTTTAGGTGCTTCTGCACAAGGTGGTGCTGCTAACACAGCTTACACTAAAGGCTATATTGGTGGAGACGGTTCTACACTTTATGTAGCTGGTTCAAATAACGAGTCAGCTATTACAGATGCAGGTTTTAGAAGAGCTATTCAGCGTCTTGATGATGCTGATGTTCCAATGGAAAATCGTAGTTTTGTTATACCACCTGTAGCTCGTAATACAATGATGGGTCTTTCAAGATTTACAGAGCAAGCCTTTACAGGCGAGTCTGGAAATGCTAACACAATTAGAAATGGTCAGATTGGTGACATATATGGAGTTAAAGTATATGTTTCTACTAATGCTGCTACTACTTCTGGTTCTGGTGGTGCAAGGGCTTCGTTACTTTTCCACCCTGAGTGGGCTGTATTGATTGAGCAATTATCTTTAAGAGTGCAAACACAATATAAGCAAGAGTACTTAGGTACTTTACTAACTGCTGATACCCTTTATGGTGTTGGTGAGTTGCGTGATAGCTCTGCTGTTGCGTTAATTGTACCTGCTTAATTAACTATAAGGGTTGGCTTTAATTAGTCAACCCTACTTTTTATCTTAAGGAAAAACAATGGCTACAAAAGTACAAAGAGGACAGCATAGACAGTTTCAAAATGCTTTTACAGACACATGGGCTGTATCAGATAGTTTTAATTTTGGAAGTGTTGGTGACGGAAACGAAGAAGTTACGGCTGTTACAGTTTCTGGAGTAAACTTAGGTGATATGGTATTAGGAGTTGCTACAAGTAGCTCTGCATTAGATACTAATTTAGTTGCTAGTATTACTGGAGCAAATACATTAGAGTTTATGATAGAAAATAACACAGGCGGTGCTATTGATTTAGCAACAGCTACTTATAGTTGCTTTATAGGTAGACCTAACTTTTAATATAACCCACCTAGTGTGGGTTTTACTTTATAAGGGTTATCATGGCTTTTTTTAGAGGCACAGGAGGTGCTGATACTGCTACATTTGAGCAACTGCCTTTAGCTGTTAGCGAAGGCGGTACAAGTGCTACTACTGTTGCTTCTGCTAGGTCTGTTTTATTACCATCATATGCAGGAGCTGATTTTGTATTAACAGTTAATGCAGATGCTACTGATGTTACGTTTGCAACTGCTGCTGGTGTTGATAGTGTTTCTCTTAGCGAAGCAACAGCAAACTTTACAGGAGTATTACAGAATGGCGGTAGTAATGTGGTGGTCGATACAGATATCGGTTCAACTGTGCAAGCACACGATGCTGATACAGCCAAGTTGGATACTACTGCAAACTTTACAGTCTTATTACAACAAAGTGCTAGTAATGTATTAAAAGCATCTGATTTAGGAGTATCAGTACAAGCATATGACGCAGATACAGCAAAACTAGACGCAGCAACTGCTAACTTTACAGGAGTATTACAAGATGGCGGTATAAACGTCTTAACAACAGCCAGCACCATTGAAGGGGGTACATATTAATGGCTACTATATTAACAAAAAAGAAAGACAGTTCTGGAATACCAGCAACTGCTGATTTAACAAATTCTACTGGTGGTGCTGAACTAGCTATTAATACTGCTGATAAAAGACTATACACTAAAAATAGCAGTAATGTTATTGTAGAAGTAGGAGTTAATCCTGCTACTTTAGATGTAGTAGGTAATGCTTCAGTTGGCGGTACTTTATTAGTAGAAGAAACTTTTACTTTTGCTACTGCTAATAGTACAGGAACATTATTAGTCTCAGGCGGAGTATCTGACTCTGATGGTAGTTTAAGAGATGTTCCTCAATCTAGAACAGTAGATAATAGTGCTAATTTAGCAACTACTGATTTAGGTAATTTTGTTTTAGCAATTTCAGCAGGTGTAACAATGACTATACCCGCTAGTACTTTTGATAGTGGAGATATATTATCTATTATTGCTAGAGGTTCTTCAGCACAAATTAGTGCAGCTATAGGAGGCATGATTGTAGCTGGAAATGCTAGTGCTACAGCAGTAGCAACTATAGCAGATAATGGAGTAGCTAGTTTAATCTTTACTTCCGCTGCTGGTTGTTTTGTTACAGGAAATGTGAGTTAAATTATGACAGGTATTCATCAACTTCTTTTTACTAACTTTGCTGCTGCTAGTGGCGGTGGAGAATTAACTGAAATTTTGCAGTTTACTGGAACAGGTTCTTGGACTTGTCCTACAGGTGTAACTGAAATAGATTATTTAGTTGTTGGTGGAGGAGGTGGAGGAGGTACAAGTGGTGGCGGTGGTGGTGCAGGTGGTTTTAGAACAGGCACTGGACTTACTGTAACTGCTGGACAAACTTATACAATAACTATAGGATCAGGAGGAGCAGCTTCAGGAGGTAGTGGTAATGGTAGTATTGGAGCATCTTCTGAAATAAGTAAAACTGGTTTTATAGATATTAGTGCTGCTGGAGGTGGTTTTGGGGCTGGAGGTTTAGGTGTTTCTGGAGGCCCAGGAGGTTCTGGAGGTGGAGCATCAAAAGATAATTCAGGTTCTGGAGGTTCTGGAAATACTCCTAACACAACTCCTTCTCAGGGAAATGATGGAGGTGGTACTGGGGCAGGAGGTGCTCAAGGTGGCGGTGGTGGTGGAGGTGCTGGTGCTGCTGGTCAGGATGGAGGATCAAACTCCCCAGGAGAAAGAGCAGGAAATGGGGGTAATGGGTCTGCCTCTGATATAACAGGTTCAAGTGTTACTAGGGCTGGTGGTGGTGGTGGAAGTGTAAATCATTCAACAGCTAGTTCAACTGTAGGTTCTGGTGGCTCTGGAGGTGGTGGAGCAGGGGCTGCTAGTGGAGCAGTAGGCACATCTGGAACAGTAAATACAGGAGGAGGAGGAGGTGCTGGATTTTACTCTAATGGTAATTCAGGTGCTGGTGGATCAGGAATAATAATTATTAAATATTCAGGCCCAACAGATGAAGTTATTTCTTTTACAGGCTCTGGACAATGGACTTGTCCTACAGGAGTTCCTTCAATTAGATATTTAGTTATAGCTGGTGGAGGAGGCGGTGGCGGTGCTGCTGGTGGTGGAGGAGGAGGTGCTGGAGGGTTTAGAACAGGCACTGGACTTACTGTTGCCGCAGGAGACACTTATACTATCACCGTAGGTGCAGGAGGCACTGGTTCGGCACCAGGCTCTGCTCCAACCATAGGATCAAATAGTGCAATATCTGGACCTTCTCCTTTTTCAACTATAACTTCTAATGGCGGGGGTAAGGGCGGTGGTTTTGGAGTTGCAGCAGGTGCTGGAGGATCAGGCGGAGGTGGTGGTAGTGCTGCTGGTGCTG
>Ga0070749_10000660_pt1 | contig 23244 bp, 23 predicted proteins | sample VirMetDEL_Nov_18_FD_75180 | JGI IMG/M metagenome (GOLD analysis project Ga0070749, IMG submission 75180) | Aqueous microbial communities from the Delaware River and Bay under freshwater to marine salinity gradient to study organic matter... | ecosystem: Environmental > Aquatic > Marine >...
AACTTTCTCCAGATAGGAAAAAATATAAAGCTATTAAGAAGGAGTATAAAAAGGATCTTTTGACTAAAAGTTTTATACAATATTGTTCAAGGCGTCTGAACTCATATAGCCTTCCGAGACTGAGATCTAATGCGAATGAGAATCAAATACCGAAGGTACTATGATGGTAAAGCAACGAACTTCTGAACATATAGTAGAAGTAGAGAATGCTATTAAAGTCTTGAAAAGTATTTGGGATGGTAAAATATCTCCTTCGATGTCTGGTATTGATTCTTTTAATAAAGATGTTGTATCGGAAGCTAGGTTTAGATTGTTAGAGAGAAGGAAGTTGTCTAAAGAAATATCTGGACTACATAGGAATATTAGAGAAAGAGATGATTTAATCAAGAGTCTAGGTAAAGAACTCTCTGAACGAGAAAGAATAGGAAATGTCTTAAAAGAACTTTATAAAGGCTTATTCGGAATATAACATATATGTCAAGATTCATATTCGACATCGAAGCAAATAACTTATACTTAGGTGTTACAACTATCTGGTGTATATGTGTTAAAGATGTCTCACAAGGCCCTCAGAGCCCCGTAGAGACCTTTTACGATGTAGGGAATACTAACCCTAATACAACTATAGAAAAAGGTTTAGAGAGGCTCTCAGAAGCTACAGAGTTAGTTGGGCACAATATAATAGATTATGATATACCTACCCTGGAAAAAATATATGGATGGAAACCGAGGAAAAATTGTAGAACGACTGATACTTTGGTTAAATCGCGTCTTCAGCATCCCGATAGAAAAAAACCTTCCAATTATACCGGTAAAGGTGGACCTCACAGCCTTGAAGCTTGGGGATATAGAGTCGGCAGAGGTAAGATTGATAACGAAGTATGGGATGTTTTTAGTCCCACTATACTACGACGATGCAGAGAAGACGTGGAGATCAATTACCTCACAGATATTAGCCTTTCCTCCGAGGCAGTAGGACACAACTGGACAGAAGCTCAATGGTTAGAGCAAGAATTTCAAAGAATAGTATCTGAACAAGCTCATTACGGTGTTGAGTTTGATAGTGATAAAGCTACTAAAATATATAATGACCTTACAAAATATGTAGAAGATATAGACAAAGACCTCGTACCTAAGCTACCAGCTACTATAAAACAAATTGGTCAACCAATAATGAATCCTTTTAAAAAGACTGGCGGTTATACCAAAAGAGTCCTTGATTGGTACTATGACGGGCAGAGCCACGAACTTGTAAAAGGTCCTTTCACTAAGATAGAAATTATACCTTTCAACCTCTCTTCAACAATGCAAGTCAAGGAGTACTTACTAGAACATGGATGGGAACCAACAGAATGGAACTACAGCAAAAAGACTGGGGAAAGAACCTCACCTAAACTCACTGAAGATAGTTTTGAATCTGTCGCTGGAGAAATGCCAAGACTTGTCAAAGAACGGACTCTGTACAACCACAGGAGAGCTACGATACAAGGCTGGTTTGAAAGGCTTCGAGGGGATGGGAGACTTACGGCTGGGGTTAATGCCTGTGGAACTAACACTGGAAGGGTTCGGCACATCGGAGTCGCAAACATCCCAAGAATAACATCTCCTTTTGGTAAAGAGATGAGAGGTTGTTTCATAGCTAGTGAAGGATACTTCCTTATAGGTCATGATGCTAGTGGTCTTGAATTAAGAATGCTAGCTCATTACATGAATGATGAAGAGTTTATAGAACAAATACTACATGGAGACATCCATACATTTAATCAGAACCTTGCAGGGCTCCCAACAAGGGATGATGCGAAGACATTTATTTACGCATTCTTGTATGGAGCAGGCAATGAAAAGATTGGATCAATCGTACAAGGAACCTCAGAGGACGGCGCTAGTCTTAAATCAGAGTTTCTTAAACAGCTACCCTCTCTTAAGAGACTTATTGACAAAGTCAAGAAAGCTTCAAAAAAAGGATGGTTACGAGGTTTGGACAACAGAAAAATCCATATGCGATATAATGATCGTGGAGAAGTTATGTCCCATAAAGCCCTCAACACTCTCTTACAATCAGCTGGTGCAGTAGTGATGAAGAGATCAGCTATCTATCTTGATGAAATGGTTAAGGAAGCTGAGCTAGATGCTCATAAAGTTGTAGACTACCATGATGAAGCTCAATGGGAAGTAAGTCTTAAAGATGCTAAAAAATATATGGAACTAGCTGAACTAAGTCTTGTCAAAGCAGGTGAGTATTTTAATTTGAATATACCTCTGGCAGCTGAAGCTAAGATTGGTAGAGATTGGTCGGAGACTCATTAGAATGATAAAATATATAAGAACTTATCTCGAACCTAGCGGTAAAGACGATGAAGTATTGGATCAATTTTGGGGTATTAAACCTAAGGGCTGTCAAGAAATACCTCCAAATAAGTCGCATATTGCAGATATTGCGCAAGACTATTTTAAAGCGAAAAGCCTCAATGATAAATCCACTATGAGGAAGATACAAGCAGATAGGCACCCCACTTGTAGCAAATACTTTACACACCCTGCAACAATCTTTGCTTTTGAAGAAAGGTTGATAGCATATGCAAAACATTATAACAGACAGCTTCGAGGAGAAGATATGATGAACAACACATACAAGAAACAGTTTGTAGTAGCTTGTGGATCAGACTCAAAAGGTTTTGATAAACTAAATGAAGCAATAGAGTATGCTTCACGTAAGATCACTTGTAAAACCAGTGACTCTGAAGAAGCTACAATTTACCAAGCTATTAAAGAGATCAAAACTGAACTACCACCTGTAGTTATTAATGATATCACACCAGCATTGGAGAGTAAATAATATATGAAAATTCAAACTGGAAATAGTGAACAAGCACCTGAAGGTGTACATTTCGCACGGTTACTAGGTATTACAAACATGGGTCACCAACCAGAATGGGAGTGGCAAGGTGAGATGCAGCCTAGCTCTTACCAAGTAGAACTTACATACGAACTTGTTAATAGTGCTATGAAAGATGGGAGACCTTTCGTAATATCCGAGAGTGTTAAAGCATCTTCTTCTGATAAGAGTACTCTATTTGCACGAGCGCAAGTACTTGGTATTGATGTAGCTGCTTTTGCAGAAGGTGAAGGACTAGGTAATCCAGCTAGCGTTACTGTAGCCCATAAGAATGGGAAGGCTAGGATTAATGGTAAAGCAGGAGTTACAGGTGTCCCTGTAGGTATTCCAGTTGCTGAACTAACTAACCCTACTTACTTCTTCGATATGGATAAGGAAGACGTTGATGTTGATTACTTCTTAGAACTTCCAGAGTGGAAACGAGAACGTATTCAATCAGCATTAGATTTCCCAGAAACTCCTCTAGCCAAGAAACTTGCTGAAAGGGATCAGTTCTAAGATGAAGATTAAGGATGGTGTACAATTAGTAGGGATGCAGCCACAAATATTATTAGCCATTATGGTTGCTGACAATATTTGGAAGAACTGGCACCAAGAGTTGGTTATAACCTCTGTAACTGATGGTGTACATGGTCCTGGTTCTTTTCATTATAGAGGCTCAGCAGTAGACTTCCGTATTAGGTATTTTGAAGAACTCTCTACAAAGAAAGCTGTACATAAAGAACTGGTAGCTGCTTTAGGTTTAGAGTTTGATGTAGTGCTTCACGATACTCATATCCATGTAGAATGGGACCCGAGTTAAAATGCTTATAGCTATTGATTATGATGGAACTATCTCTGCTGATATTGAAACTTTCAAGGAAGTTATTAGAGTTTTCCAACTTTTTGGGCATGAGGTGATATGTGTTACCTATCGTTCAAATGAAGCTGGAAGAGATAATTCTGATATGGACTGGCTAAAAGATTTTATAGACAACATCTATTTTACGGACAGGGTAGCTAAGAAAAAACACTTATCTGAAGATTGTCATCTGATACCGGATATTTGGATAGAAGATTATCCTGAAAATATCTTATTTGATTTAGAGGACCTACCAGGATGAAAGCCCTAATTGACGGAGACATTATTCAATACGAGTTTGGTTCAGCTACCAATAGTGAATATAAACCTCTAGCATGGCCTTTTGTTCAAGCTAGGGTACAAGCCCGTATAGATAAGATCTTAGAAGATACTGGAGCTGATGAGTATCAAATATACTTAACCTCTACAGATAAGAGTAATTTCAGATTTGAAGTAGCTTCTATCAAGCCTTATAAGGGTAACAGACCTTCAGATAAACCTTTCTGGTTTGATCAGATAAGAGATTTCCTTATTAACCATCGTAAGGCCATTGTAATAGAAGGCATGGAAGCTGATGATGCTATGGGGATTGAGCAGACTAAAGGTTCTATTAGAACTACAGAAGAGTGGGTTGCGGGGAAAAAACTAAATGATACCGTTATCTGTACTCTTGATAAAGATCTTCTCATGATACCTGGTAATCACTACAGTTGGAGACCAGCTAAAGGAATGCCAGAAGGAGTGTGGTACCAAGATGAACTCAGAGCTATTAGATGTTTTTATAAACAGTTACTTACTGGCGACCCTGTGGATAACATACCTGGCCTATATAGAGTCGGTAAATCATCAAGTTTCGTGGAAAAGACCGACAGCCTTGATAATGAGTTGGACATGTATAATCTTGTATATGATCAATATAAGCTAAGGTTTGGTAGTTACGCTAAACAGTTTATCAATGAAAATGCTCAACTTCTTTGGATCTTAAGAAACAACAATAAAAACGAAATCTTAGAAAGGTTTGAAAGGTTTGAAAAAGAAGAAACTCAAGTTCCGTAGTAAGTTTGAAAAGACTATTGCTGAACAATTAACAAAAGGAGGTGTCAAATACGAATATGAAAATCTCAGAATCCCCTACACTAAACCCGCTATACCCTCTACATATATCCCCGATTTTATCATCACTACAAAATCTGGAAAAGAGATTATCATTGAGGTTAAAGGACTCTGGGACTATCAAGATAGATTTAAACATCTTCTCATCAAAAGAAAGTATGGAAAAAAGTTGGACATTCGATTCCTCTTCTACAACTCAAAACAACGAATTAGAAAAGGAAGTAAGACAACTTATCGAGACATTTGTGATGGGAATGGACGGGCTCCTTTCAAAGGAGTAACTTGGAAATACGCAGATAAAACCATCCCGAAGGAGTGGTTAGAGGAATAACATGATAGCATCAGTACTTTTTATAATTTCAATCTTAGCAAATATTCTCTTAGTGGCGTCACTTGCTACTAAAGATGAAAAACCTTGTCCAATACTTAGAGTTGATGGTAAAGACTATGATATAACGGATTGTTGTGACTACATTACAAGTCATAATAGACGCTGGGATAGTTTCTTGAAGTATCTAGACGAGAAAGAAAATAAATAATAGTGATATGTATTTATTAACCGAAACAGAAAGAGATTTTGTAAGAGACATACTGAATGGTTTAGTAGAAATTACAGATCCTTCTGAGTGTGTAGAAGAGGAAGTAGGTCAAGCAGTTGAGATTCTATCTTCTTTAAAACACATAACTAATGAACAACTAATGAAAATAATGGAGAACACCCATGACAGAACCAGTTAACCTAGTAGATCAGTATGCAGCAGACTATGTAGCAACACTTGACGAAAACAACGAGCAAACAGAAGCCTCTGTTAAGCTTGCTGAAGCAGCTAAAGAGAAGCTTGATCAAGAGCAGTTGTTAGAGCTAGCTACTCGTATTGAAGGACTTATGAAAGCTGAAGAGACTACTTCAGAAGAGGCTCCTGCCGAAGCTTAATAAATCCCAGGTAAAAAAGAGCCCCGAAGGAGCAATCCAACGGGGCTTTTCTTTGTCTACAATAAACGTAGACCAACTACCTGTGGAGGAACATTTGATTACACAGGCAAGAACTTACCTATAGCTATAGCAGATACTATAGAGGTAGCACCTACTAACAGAGTCCATATAAGATTAAGCCTCTGCTCTATCCTAGCATTCCTAGTGATAAGACCTTCCCTATCACTGAAGCCATAGATAGAAGATTCTAGCCTAGCAAGAGAAGACTCTAAGCTTATAACCTTTTCTGTCTGTACTTTTTGATCCGCTGCTAGTTCGTTTAGCAGCTCCATTATTTTTAGTTCCAATTGTCTGGCTTGCATTTCCATTATTTACGTATTATTCCAGATAAGAACAAGATGTCTATTATATCCTGAAGATCTTGTTCCGCTAGTTCTTCTTCTTCCTTCTTTCTAAGAAAAGCTAAATCTACTCTCTTATCAAGACCCCTATTATTAGTAACAATCTCTTCTACTACTTCACTTTCAGGTAACCATCCTAGATAAAATAAGTTACCTTTTGTAGCACTTTTCCAGCCTAAGTAAAACATGCTTATTATGCTCTACTTACTGTAAATGTTCCATCACCGTTATCAGTCTTAGTCAGAGTAAAGTCAGAGTTCCCTATCTCTGAATTATCATCTTTGTATGTGTTCGGCTTAGAAGCATTAAGATCTAATCTAGTGACAATATCATCTACGTTAGTATCTATTGTAGTAAGTTGAGCTGGAAGAGTAGTACCTGTATCCTCTAAGATAGAATCTACAATGGTATCTACAACTGCTAAATTACTAATAATAGTAGAGTTTTTAAAGAGTTCTGTTGACTCTGAACCGGTCAACCCAGACACACCAGTCTCTAATTGATAAACTGGATTACGCCAGTTAAGCTCTAATCCTGCACCACCTGTAGTAGGATCGATAACAGGACGAGTATCATCATCTCTGTACCACCTAGCAGAATCAGTTTGCTTAACAAAGCCTGCTGTCTCATCAAAATAGATACTGGCATTAGCGGTTATATTCTTGTAGTTAGCGGAGTCAATAGCGTCTACTGCTCCCCAGAACTCATACATACCAGAGCTAGTAGTCAACTCATAACAGTAGTAAGCAAATGCTTCTGTAACTGCAAAGTCTTGATTAGCATCTAGGTCAATCTCATCATTAGCATAGTCAGCAGTAAATTTAGCAGTAACAGCAGCTCCTGACCCATCTATAGCGTTAGCAGCATATACACTATCTGCTGTAACACTAACAGCTACTGTAAAGCCTGAAGAAGAAACTAGTCCTGTGTTTTCATAAGTTTTAAAACTTGTACCACCATCCATCTCTGCAAACCTGATACGGTAAGTATCTCCATCTGCAAACTCTTCTCCATCTGTATAAGTGTCAGCATAGCTTGCTGAGCTAGGATTATTGTCATAATAGAGTATAGCGTAGGTAGTCCAAGTTACTGTACTGTCTGCTGTAGTATTACCTACTGTAGTGTCCCATATAGGTTCTGTTCCACCACTAGTACCTGCTACAGTACATACCATATATAGTCCAGCTGTCTGTTCAGAACCTAGCCCAGTAGTTCTTAAGACTTTATCTCCTAGAGAGTAAGCAGTAGTAGCAGCCCAATTACCAGCTGTCTTAGCAGTTTCATTATGTACTTGTAAACGGATATTAGCACCTGTAGTAGGCATTCCGGTTATTGTTATATCAGCAGTTACAGCTGGAGTATAGTAAGTTCCATCATTACTTTGGAACCTAGCAATACCTGGATGATCTAAAGAAGATCGAGATAAATAAACACCGGACAGATCAGTTACTGCTCCATCACCTTCAAAGTAACCATATTCAGTTTCGTAGTTAGAACCAGCTTCTACAAGTAAGTCAGGTAAATCAAATGCTGTATAAGATGTATATATAGTTCCACTGATGGATGTGTCAACGGCAGTAAAGATATCGTAATTATATTGAGAGAGAAGATTTTCAGCAGTGTTAGTACCAGGATCAACTAACTCATAATCAAAGTTCTTACTACCTACAACCAAAGGACTTGAAGTATGATCGGTTAATGTAGTAATCGTTATAGATTGATTACCTGTAGTACCTGCGATAGCATCTTGAAGTAAGTTGATAGTATATTCATATGACTCCAGTGCTGTCACGCCTGAATCATTTATAACGTCCCATCTAGCCTGATAGTAGCCAGTCTTAAATCCTTTAAAAAGGAGATGCCCTGTATAAGCATAGTCTGCTGAGCCATCGCCATTAGTATCTTCAAAGTATTGAATAACTTGGTTAACTTTGTCACTGACGAGAGTAGACTCTACTGGAGTACCATTGTTGACTTGAGTATAGCCTACTACTGAGCCTGATTGAAGAGAGTTAGCAGACTTGATACTGTAGAACTTCTTAGTTGGGTTACCAGTAGTATCGTGCTCCCATTCCATACCAGCACCTTTCCAGAAAGTGATATCTCCAGAATCAATGGTAGCTCCTACTGTTGTTGCAGTATTATAGTAACCTACTGCTAGGAAATCTATCCTATCAGGACCTACTGCAAAGAGAGGGAATGGACAGTTTCTTAAAGTAGTTTCAGATATGAAATCATCTATTAAGGCAGAGTAAAGATCACGACCTTCTTGATTCGCAACTATAGTCATAGTCCGTGTTGACGCATCGTAACTATAATCGGTTGTAAAAGTTAAGCCGTGTGAACTATTATATACAGGATCTTCAACTAGAGTAACATCTACAGTAACACTAGAAGCGCCTAAAACAACTGCTGTGCCTCTCTGAGGTAAGAAGCCAGCTTTCTGCACAGTCCAATCATAAGTACCTGCATTCTCAGTATTGACAGTAGTACCTGTAGCACTAGCTTCTATTGTCTGAGTACCAGTATTAAAAATCTTAATATCTGAACCAGACTCTGAACTGTTAACGGTAAGTGCAACAGTCGGAGAAACTACGTTAACTGTTTCATTATCTTCTACTGAAGTAGTTAGAGCACCAGCTGCTGTTAGTGTTAAGGTAGAACTAGCATGTGACGAAGAGTAATGTACATCAGTAGTATTACCTGAGAAAGCTGTAATACCTGAACAATCTAAAGCTATGTCTCCAGCATAAGTAGACTCTATACGAAGACCTTTAGTGTTGTTACGTATTGTGCAGCCATCTAACTTGTCCAGAGCAGTTTGTAAAGCTGATTCTGTTGCACCAGTAATAGTAATACCGTTTGTTTCTTTAGAAGCATCTACAATAGACCCATCTAAGTCAGGCGGATTAGTAAGAGTTTTACACCCTAGGAAAGTACAGTTGTTTAGCTCTGTCCCACTTACAGCAGTGAAAGTAACATCAGCATTAGAAAAGATAGTTCCTGAAAGATCGACAGTAGCGCCTGTAGCAATATCAAAAACAAGTAACCACCCAGATACTCCGCCTATTACAGAGTTAGTAAGTGTTAGGGTATCAGAAGAGCCTAAGTCTACTTTAAAACCTATTGTATCTTCTGCAACCCTGAACTGGAATTCTCTAGCAGCTTCGTTTGCTACTTCTGGAAACTTGACATTAACTCCAGTATCGGAGAAGTAGGTTACATCAGTACCTCCATTCCCTATTACTAAGTCTTGATAAGATAGGAATTGTCCAGAAACTTGTTCAAGTACTGATAAGCATTCAAAGCTCTCAGCTATGTGTCTAAAGTCTCTAAATATACTTGGCTTACCTGAACTACCTCCTATCAATATGATTGGACGTATAAGAAGTATATTACAGCAAGCATAACGAACTTCATTAGATGTTCTGTAAATGCCTTGAAAAACACCTGTTACATCTGTTTCATCAAAAGTCCCTACTTCATGTATGAAGCCGGTATCGTTTGCAAGATCTATGAAGAAAGGAGCAACATTAAATCCGTCAGGTGTAGTGTCTCTTGTAGCTATAGGCCAAACACGGTAAGCAGTACTTCCTCCAGTTCCTGATCTAACACCGATGTACATACCGCCTGCATACTGTCCTCCAACTCCATAGTCAGCAAGATATTCATACAAGAAGTCAGTTTTAATATGACCTACAATGTACCCAGAACCTGCTGAAGTATCTACAGAAGTACATCCTTTAGTACCACCGGATATTTTTAGATTATATGAAGCACTATCACTACGACACCATTCACCTGCTCGTCTCCCCATAGGTGATGCAGTACTTTGTAATGCTAGAGCATTATAAGTAAAGTCGTGACTATCATCCCAAGAAGCTGTAAGTGTTGCAGAGTCATCATCCCAGGTACCACAATAAGGAGAACCACCAGAAGTAGAAGGTACTCCAGTCATAGGGTTGACAATAGAAAAAGGTTCTGAAGCTGGATCTTGGTAACCAGGCACTACAGCAGCGGCAGGTGGAACTGCAAAAGTAATGTCAGCTCTACCTACACTGCCGTCTAGATTTATAGTAAACTGATCAATAGTAGCACCTGAAGATTGATAGAAGTTCCAACCTACAGCAGAGGCTATAGCATTAGTAGTATTTCTGGAAGTAGCATAGTTTACAGGAGCTTCGTAGAAAGGTCTCCTGCCTCCATCACTTCCATGAAAATGTATTACTAACCTGTTTACCCCATCTGTAGTCCAAGGAGTTACAGGTACTGTAGAATAATTCTGAGCACCACCTACATCTACTGTAAGATCTTCATAAGGAGTTCCAGAAGCTACGGCATCTCTTACAACAATAAGAGTAGCTATATGATCATCGCTTCTACCTGTAGCAACAGAAGGCATTGTAGTAGAACTGCTTGTAGCTCTTTTCCAATACATACCTGTTTCTGTAGAGTTATTCGTTGCTCTGCCTTCGCTAGAACCTCCAACCATGAGTGTCCAGCCAGAGATAGTGGGCCAAGAGCTTGGGAAACCGTCAGTTACCACATGTAAGAACAAAATATCATCTGTAGCATGTTCGGCTGTTAATGGGGTTATAGGTGATGTAGTGGTTGTAGTAGAGCTTGTAGAATAGATATAAGCCATAGTTAGTTTTGTTCCTCATAAACTATATCGAAGTCTATTGTTTTTATTCTATTGCCTTCGTCTCGTTGTACACTGTTTACTATTATAGATTTTACTTTAGGAGCATCCTCTCCTTTAATGCCTTGTGGTCCAGGTACTCCCTGAGGGCCTGTGAGTCCGTCTGAGCCACGTTCTCCCTGTGGACCTATTGGACCTGCGGGTCCTTGAATCGAAGCGCCAGTAGGCCCCTGAGGACCTTCAGGACCACGTTCACCTTGTGGACCCACAGGTCCGACAGGCCCTCTGAGAATTTCTCTTCGATACTCTTTAGCTTTCTTACTAAATTTATCTTTTAATAAGAAGTCTTCAAAGCTTGATACTTTTGCCATCTAGACTAAACCTAGTTCTTCATGGATGTACTTAGTAATTAAGGCTGCCCTTTCTTCTTTAGAAGCCTCTGGCATCTCTGCCTTAGCTTGCTTATCTAATTTTTGGAAGAATTTTCTTTGTTCTTGAGTAGCTTCGTTATACTCGTCAGACTTTCTATTCTCTTCTTCAAGAGTTTCAAAAGCTTCTCCAGATAAAACATCTTCTGGTATTTCTTCATCGGTATTAGGTGAGGCCGATTTAAAAGGTATAGAGGGAAAGATACTCTGATTAATATCTTCTAAGAAATCTTCAACCGTTTTTTCTAAAGAGCCTCGGTGGATATAAGCAGTTTGGAGAGACTTCTGTAGTTTACGTAAAGTATCTTCAGGGAGTTGACTAAGAGGCAAATTACCTCCACTTAGTACAGAAGTTACACCAGGAAATGTCTCTCTAAATTTCTCTCCAGCTGACTCAGGTCTGCGTACCATGTTAGCTAAGACACTTTCAGCTGGTGCTCGGTGAGCTTCCAACTCGATTGTCGCTGTACCAAAACCTGTCTGTAGAGCCTTTTTAGCCAAACTTAATTCAGACACTTTAGATTCAGCTTCCTCAGGCGGATAATAGGATTGAATTAACTGGTTATCAGCATCTACTAATACTAGAAGTTTTTCTTCAGGGTGATATGCAAACCTAGAGCCTTGAGGTAGATCTAACTTTAAACCTAAGCCTATATCTCTATAAACATCACCTAAGTGTCTATTGATCTTAGAGACATATGCTCTGGGATTCTCTCTTACATAAGCCTGCCCGTTAGAGGTTTTGTTAAAACCATCTAAAGTATTAATATTCTTACTTGCAATGAGCTTTTCATTAGCACCTTTAAGAGCTATATTTGGTTTACCGTCTTCCCCAAGAACAGCAGCTATTTTCTGAGTAGCAAAAGAAGTGACTTCCTCTATAATATCTTGCTCACTACCATTAGAAACCCCCCATAGACCTCTCCCTAGTTTCTGGATAGTTCCTAGCAAGGTGATATCCTTTCCAATACCTTCTCCAGTTTGCACATCACCTTTGTTTCCTAGAACTCCTCCATCACCATAGATGAATTTAAACAGTTCGCTATCTCCGCCTAGCACGGCTTTTAAAGAAGTTTTAACAGAATCAGCACCAAACTCAGCTTCTAACTTAACTATATCACTTATAGGCATTCCTATAGATTTAAACCTTAGAAGTCTTGGAAACTGCTTATAAGTTTTATTGAGATCATTTTGCTCCATGTAAGCATTCATCTCTTTCAAGGCAAGAGAAGGATCTGAAGAGTCCAAGAAAGATAACATATTTTCTTCAAAAGCATCTAGTTCGGCACTAGCAGCTCTGAAGTCTTCCTTGTTTAAGCCTTTAGCAAACAGCTTAGTTCTCTCATTAAGCATTTCTGCCTTTATGATACTTTTACTGGTAGCTACGTTTTCAAAAGACATACCTTTATTACCAGCAGACATGTCCCTAACTACACTCATAACCCTGCTAACAGTACCACCTAGACCTTGTTCTACAAAATCAGAATAGTTTCTTACAGATGCTCTCTCTGATTCAGCAGCCTCTAGTTGTTCTCTTCTTATAAAAGCCCTTGTGTAGGGGTTGTTAATCTGGTCTAAAGTATATCCTTTGCTTTGATAAAGCTTAACTTCATTAGCTTCTTGCTTCAATAAGGCTTTCTCTTCAGCATCAAAACCGGCAAGGAAGGAACTTCCAGAACCACCACCTTTAGCAGCAGCTCCTATACTTCTAAAGTCAGTTGAGAAAGCTTCAGCATCATTAGAGAACCTTTTAACAAGTTCATCTATCCGACCACTAAAACCAGTAGGGGACAGTTTGTTAGCTGCCCTTGCTTTTCTTAAAGTGCCTATCTGTCTTTCAAGCTCGATAATCTGAGGATGAGTAGTAGCTTCTGCTATACTTAAAGGAGTTTTAAGAGGTGGCTGGGGTTGTGTAACTAGTTCTTCAAAAAGAGAACTCTTCTGCTCTGATAAGCCTTGAAGCTCAGATGCACTTGCTAAAGCGTCTTGCTGTACCTTAGCAATTTCTTCTTGTAGTTCAGTAGTTTTCCTTTCCCTTTGCACTTCTTTTATAGCAGGAGTAGCTCCCTCTACAAACTGAGCTAGAGAGTTGTCCTGCACAGGGGCGACAACAGTTTCTATAGGCTTAGGGGATGATAAAAATTCTTGTTTAGGCATTATTGATTATCTCTTGCTTCTTGCATACTTCTTTTAAGTACGGAGGATATTGCAGACTTATTAGCGTATTCTGAGTTCATCATGTTTATTGCATCCATAATGATTTTTTTATCTTTTGATGGGGCCTTAATCTTGTTAGCTATCTTCTTAAGAACATCTTTTCTATCCTCTTCTTTTTGAAGGTTAGCGTTAACCATAAGATGTAACTCACCCAACATCTTCTGAGCCGTCTCAGGACTTTCAGGAGCTAATGCGTAGTAGTTCTCTAATCTCTTAAAAACTTTCTCAGCTAGGGAATTTAAGGCTAACTCTCTATGTTTCTTCGAAAGCTGTAACCTAGATAAGTCGTTTATATAAGAAGGTTGAAAACCTGAAAGCTTGAACAAATACTCAGTAGGAGAAAATTCTGTGTTAGCTATTACTCCGAAGTTCTGATTGTAATAAACTTCATTATTAGCCATGAACCATGCTGAAACTATATTATTAGTAGTGCTTGTAAGTCTGGATAAGTTGTTAAGATGTATTACGTAATCTGTAGCTGTCCAATCAGTATCACTTACTATTGCCCCTAGGCCGTTAATAGTATCAGCGCCTCTTCCGTAAAGAGTACTGAAAGCACCTAACAGAAGTCTGTTTATGTCTTTATCTTGCTCAAACATCCCGAAGATTAAGTCTTCTATACCAGAAGCTATAGCTGCTCTAGGAGCTACTACAACTTCTCCTTGACCTAGAACCGCACCAGTAATACCCTGCTTAATAAGAGTATTATCTAAGAAAGACATGTATTGATCTAAAGAGTATTCTATGTCACTATCTGTTAGTTCTGTAGTGTCTTTACCAAACATTTGTGCTGCTTGATTGAGTAGGTAGTTTCCGAAAGGAACACCAGCAGCTCCGTATAACATTGTCTGTCCAAAGAGTAGTTTAGCTTTCTCTTTGCCCGAGAAACTAGCAGAACCTCCTAACATTCGAGGAAGAATAGCTTTCTCTATAAACTTAGTATGTACTTGTAAGAATTGAGTAGGCAATGCTAAGAATTCATTCTTCTGCCATGCAGCTCTAGAAGCTCTCGACATATTGAGCATTAAATCTTGTGCTCTAGAGAAAGTTCCAACCTCATCTGCCAAGGTACCGGCCATACGAGCCTCTTTCCGGGCTATTAAGAAAGCAAATAATCGAGAAGAAATCTCACCTTCTCTAAAGAAGAAAAGACCCTTATCAGCTGCTCTGCTTATAGCGTTTGCAGATATAGGGAGACCTTGAGTTGCTGCCGCGTGATCTGCCGTACTTCTTATACTCTCAGATAATCCTGTTTTTCTCCAAGCTTTCCAATCATCTAGAAATTCTACAGTATCAATCGGTTTCATTTTGAGAGAGACAAGAGTATCGTTTAGCTGCTTAATAGTGTGTGCAGCTACTTCCGCATTATCTACATAAGCTATAGATCTCATAGCAATAGCTTTAGGTATTGCTCTACCACCTAACTTGGGGTGTAAACTCATAGCTATAGAGGCATTCTGGGCTTGTATAAAGAGTTGTGCAGGGTTAAACCAACCGAGTAAGGAGTGGAAAGTAGCTGTCCTAGCTGCAACTATAGGATCTAAAGAAGAGATATTCAATACTGTTTTGCGTAAACTTCTGTTGTTTTTACCAACCCTAGTATCTAGAAGTACCTTACCTTCCATCCAATCAGCAAGACCACGAGTAAGTCTTTCCCAAGTCACTTCAGACTTGTCAGGTATTCTAAGTTGTTGATTTATATATTCTTTAACTTCGTTAAGTTCCCTAGCACCTACTACATCTTCTATTTCGTCAGTAAACTTACTAATCTTCTTACCGCCACCAGAAGCTAATACTTCATTAGCAGAGTGTACCCACTTAGACTGCATGTCCATACGCCAGTCATTACGTGGAAGCTTATTAGATAAATGTTGAGTATTTCTCATCATTGCTTCGAAAGCATTTACTCTATCAGGACGTACTTCTTCTATGTTAAAAGGTATCTCTCTAGTAGATCGAGCACCTCTAAACAAACCTGGACCAGCAGTAGGCATTGTTACTTCTTTATCAAAACCTGTTACTGAGAATTGTCTATCTTTAGAAACTGTGTATGTCTTACCAGTTTTATTGAGCCTAGCCTCTTCATTTAACTTTAATGCTCTAGCTTGAGCAGATTTAGGGCCATCGAAGAAATGTATGGTCTTAACAGCAGCACTGTCTCTAGCGACTCCATTTACAAACCCACCTGAAGACTCCTTAATAAGATAATTCACATCTCTATTAATCTTAGGGATATATGCTGTTCTTCGAGGCTTAACAACGTGAGGTAATGTTTTAATATCTGATTGCTTTACAAGAGCGACATCGAAGTACTCTAATTTACCTTTCTTACCACTCTTTACAGGTACTGAATCATTCAGTTGTACAAGTACTTTGCCTTCTTGTTTAATTTGCTTAGAAGTCAAGCCACGAGTATGTACCCAACCTCTAGGTTTAGAAGGATCATAAATACGACTACCAACTCTGGAATTAAGACTATTCAAAGTGCTTGTAATACTTTGTTCAGACTCGATAGGTTTTCCGAAGACCTGATCATTACCAAAGTCAAAGGCTTTCATGCCTCTAAATAGCATCTCGTTCCGTAATAACTCATTGTCTGCCATCCAAGCGTGGTCACCGATTTCTAACAAGTTATAGTAAGCTCTAGTCTCTCCTTCAGTAAGCCTAACTGTACCTACGCCAGGAATGTTCACACCATCTTCCATTAACTGGTTGACTGTGAATCTTTCTCCAGCTTCTCCTAACTCATCTCCATGAGTAGCCACCATGCTTACCTTATCAAAAGAAGTCTTATTAATAGTCTTCCCTGAAGCAGTGGTTATAGGTAACTCCGATGTTCCAGGCTTTTTAAAAGTTAGGAGATTCTTAGCGCCTTTTCCTATAGGAGTAGAGATAGGCTCTAAGGCTATTCTCCACATCTTATCATACTGGGCATTAAACTTACCAGAGGTACTTTCTGTAAGCTCAGAGGTCTCTACAAGTCTCCCTACAGTATCCCCTTCATCAGTACCAAACTTTAATTTATCAGAAGCTAAGTACTTTTTAATAGCCCCTATAGTCGGTATTTGCTCAAAAGAACCTACCTCACCTTCTCCAAAAGTAATATCTCTTGTAACTACTTCTTCAACACCACTCTCTGTAGATTTAATTTTAGCTTGTAGAGTAAACCCTCTTTTGTGCTTACTGATAACATCTACATCATCAATAGTTTCAAGAGGAGTCTTTTTACTTATAGCTTTTAAGTCTCGCCTAAGTTGTTCAGTAGCCTTAATCATAGACTGAGAAGTCTTAGCTTTATCAAATATTTCAGTAGCACCTAAAGTATAAGACTCATCTAAAAGCTCTAAACCAAGAATACGAATTGCCCTTGTTTCATCTAACGATTTTTCTGATACAGCTTTATATACTGCGTTATGTACACCATTAGGTACTTCTGGCAAAATATGCTCATTCTTAAATACTGACCCAGCTGTATAAGCGTTAGTCTTAGAAAGTTTTGTATTTAACTTATCAGTATCTGAAAGAACATCTTTTACGATCTTTGCAGTTTCTTCAGGTCTGTTGCGAGAAACTCGAAGCAAGTTAGATTGTCTTTTAAGTCTGTTAGCCATGTTAGCCAATGGACCTATTTTAGCAAGACCGCCAATACCTGCCACATCTATCCCTAAGAATAGTTTATCTAATTGTAGTTCACCTTTAAGCTTCTCAGCACCCTCAGCATCCAAGAAGAGAGAGAGAACAGCAGCTGTTTTTAATTCATTACTATCTGTAGCTCTTTGCAGATCTATAGCTAGTTGTTCAAAAAAGATTACTTTCTCTTCTGGAGGTAGAGACTGATACTTTTGTACAGCTACATCAAAGTCATACTCAATCTTAGATAGGTCCCAAGACATATCAGATAGTAGCATTCCAGAAAAGTTAATAACCTTATCAGAGAAGGTTTGATTCTCTAGGACCTTAGAAATTACTTGATAACCTCTAATAGTGGCAGCCTCTTCCCTAATCCACTCTTCACTAGCAGTCTCTGGTAAGTACTGTACTGCAATGGCCATTTCTGGGGCTAAAGGATCTGTAATCTCTTTATTTATGCTGTTAACGACATCTCCCATCAACTTATTGTCTGTAAAAATCTCATCATCAGAAGGAGCTTGACTTATATAGCTTTCCATAGATTCTTTACGATCTTCTAAGAGACTGTTAATTAGCTCGCTGTCAAATTGATCTTTAGAAACTTGTGCCTTCTGTACGTTATCAACATATTTTTTATGCGCATCTTCAGGTAAAGTTTCTTCAATACTTGTCTTTAATGTAGCATACGTTTCAGCAACATCAGAGGATTGAGGAGCTTCTACATCTGAGTAATCATAAACTATTTCTGGAGCTTTGTAATAATTGACATCGGTCATATCAGAATAGACCTGTACCTTTTAGTTGCATACCAGCTTTGGATATAGAACCAGCTAGTCTTGCTTTCTCTTGGAAGTCAGCAGCTTTTTGTAAACTACCGCTAATGTTTCTACTAGTTTGTTGTACAGTATCTAAGAAGCTCACATTAGCAGCTAACTGACTTTGAAGGCTACCTACTGCACCTTGTGTAGTACTTGAGGAAGCAGTACCTGAAGCTTCTCCAGAAACTTCTGTACGAGCACGTAATATAGCAGCTTCTTGTAGTTGGCTTGCTCTTGCTCTCCTAGCCTTAATATCTGCTATACGTTGTTGCATCTTAGCAGCTTTCTGTTGTTGTTTAGCTGCGTTACGTGACTGACGTAATTGCCCTACAAGACCTCCGCCCAGCAACACATCTTCAAAAATATTACTCACTATACTCTCCTTCCACCAGAGTAAAGAACATCCCAACCCAACAGTTGAAGATCTTTCCCTGCTTCAGTACGTAGCCGGAAGTTAACAGCCTTACCTCTACCACGTATTTTATTCTTTGTCGTTATTACATCGAAACTATAATCTAAAGGTTCTGCACCTGAAGGGATTACTAATCGATTTAATTTATATGCTTGGAACTCAGTACTCCATCTACCTGCTGTAGAAGTGCTAGTCCAATCCCACCTAGCCTGCACTAAACAACTAGAAGGAAAATCTAACACTAGGTTACCAGAACCATCATCTATAAAGTTTTGTTCAGTACGATTGAGGTGGGTTGTAAAATAGCCTATTTGTTTTTCTCTAGACAGGTCTTGGAGAACTTCATATCCAGTAATAATTTCAGCTTCAGCGTCAATACCTAGACCAGTTCCTAAGTAAGTCTCCCAATCAGTAAAGTCAGTGTTAGAAAATTCACTGAATGTGAAATCTATAGCTCCAGAACCAGCTGCTGATAGTGTCAAAAGTTTAAGATTAGCAGAATTATAAGTGTTTACTTCTTGAGAGATAACTACAGTATTTGCGCCTATAACAACTGTATCATCTCCTATTACTACTGTATTCTCGTTAGTATCTTCAGTACTAACAGTCTTAGGAATAACTCCAGCTATTACAGGAGTACCTGTCTGCCTAGTTAGATGATAGTCGCAGAATGCTCCTAGACGAAGATCTAGAATTAACAATCTGTCATAGCTGTACTTGTAGTTTGCAAGATTATCGGTAGGGCTTGTAGAAGAGTATAGCCAGTATATTTTATTATCTTCTCGGCTATACATAGCTTTAGCAGCTACTCTACTTTCTTCTGGGATATCTAAATAGTCAGTCTGAATTGTTGTTTCAGATAAGCTCTGTACAGAATAAGTACCTGTATTTTCCTGTGTAATGACATATATTCCCTGCTTGCTCCAAAAGAGAATACCTTGGTCAGACTCTACCGCAGTGTCTGGAGCTACACAAGAGATTGGAGAGATTTTATTAACAGAAATACTCTCAGCATCAAATCCTCTGTCAGCACCACCATCAAGAGTCCATATACCATTCTCAGCAAAGATAATCAGAGAACGGTTATAAGGTATCATCTTAGTTATCAAACCTGCTTCAGATATATCTATAACACCACCATCTGTAGCTAAGAGTGCGTTAAGTTCTTCTGAAGTAGGATCATTCTTTTGATAACATTTACCAACATTATCAAAATCAGTAAGTAATTGAGAGAAATATACAGTACCACCTTCTTGTGAGTTAGGTATCCCTGCATAGAAAGCTCTACCAGAATAAAAAGCTACAGACTGAGGTCTCTTTTTTAAAGGACTTTCTCCTTGTATTAGAGTATCGTAAGGAGATTCTAGACCTGCTGCTTCACCTCTATTACGGGTAAAAGCATTCATGATATAGTGGCCTTTAGGTGCTAAGCCATGACCTTTTATATCTGAGACTATAGATTTAACAGTCCAAGCTGGTGATCCATCATTCTGAGCTTGAGCGTTACGGAAGTGATCAGAATTAGAAGGGTATTTCTTCTCACTCTCAGTCTTTACATTCCTTAAGTACTTACTATAGAAAGTAGTTATCGGGTCCCTTAGACCGAAGCTTGTATCATAATATTGAGCTAAATCAGGCCACCCTTGGTTACGTAAATTATATACATGATTCCATGTTAGTACCGTAGGTCTTTCATCATCGCCTAAAGGAGTAGTATCAGAATAGTTAGTATAAGAGGTAACGCCTTTAAAATCTCTTCTCTTAACATCAATTACATTAAGAGAGTATAGACTTGTGTCTTCGTTTCTCTCAATGTAGAAAGGATTCATATTCTCTTCAGTTACAAAGCAAACACCTTTACCAGCTGCAAATTGCATCTGCTTAACGGAGATTAGGGCTGTTCCTTCAACAACTATACCAGGTACAGTACGGACATCTAGTTCTGCAAGTAACTTATTGGAAAGATTAGTAAATCCTAGTTTAAAGATCTTTATCAACCAACCTACTTGTATGACCATCACATCTAATCCACTTCGACCACCAACCGTTTTCCAAGTATAAACAGAGATGGCAGATGCAAGGAGAGAAGGGAGAGGGAGACTAAAATTCTGGACATAACCAGTTTCAAAATCTACCCCTAACCTTCTCTGTACAGTGCCATCTAAATTGATGTCGAAGTTGGTTAATGTCTTGGCGCTATTCTCTGGATAAGTCAAAGCACTAGCTTCGGTAACCTTACCTTTAGTGAAGCTGAATACTGGCTTGTTAGTAGCAGCCTTAGCCATGTTTTATGTTCTCTTGACGTATATAGTAAAAGAAGCTTTAACAGCGCCTGTACTATTACCTGCTGTTATAATCTCTATTGCTTGTCCTGCTGTTACAGCATTGTTAGCAGTAGGTGTAGAACTAGCTACATCTCCAGCAGCAGAACCTGATTGAGTAATAGTTATATTACTGCTTGTTACTAAAGTTCCATCTATCTCTGCGGTAATAGTTTCATCACTACCTGATATAGCGGCATGTATAACAGAATATATCTTCTCTATAGTTCCCGCATTGTTAGAAACTACCCAAGCACTTCCGTTAGTCCCTAAGTCATCTATCTCACAATAGAGAATATCCATCCCCTCTGTAATATCAGATTCTTTAATAGCTCTGAACTCAGAGGTACCAGAAACAGAACTATCCGCTGTAATAATCTTGCCACTATCAGCAGTAGTACTGATCGTTATATGCTTAGGTTCATGACAGTTTGCTGAAGCAATATCAACGTGTTCTACATTTGCCATTATTTATTTGCCTTCAGATAAATATTTATCAATATCTTTTTGAGCTAGAGTGACGCTAGTATATGCGCCTGTCAACCAATCTGGGAGTTGCCCACCAGATGTGAATTGTACTTTGTAAAGACCTGTGCCTCTAGAATGTACAACCTGTAGTTTCTTACCAGCCTTCGTTTTGTTTTCTTTCTTAGGAGCTTGTACTGACGGTACGTTATCGTCGTCCAAATAATGGGTTTCTTGTTTGAACAGATCCCTTGCGTCCATAGTCTGCTTTGTCAAAATTTATTCCTCCGTTAGTTCTAAATTTTTCAGTTGCTGACCAAGTCCTTTGTCGTCTTGACTGTTGTTCAGCCTTCTGGTTGATTTCCTGACTTAATACTAAAAACGCTGTACTTTTAGCTTCTGCTACAAGGTACGAAAAGTTCTTACTGGGAAGATCAGGAATAAAAGTATCGGTTAGAGTAAAGGTTGGTTCCTTGTACCCGAGTACTTGTGTTTTACTTGTCTGTAGATTAGCATCGACAGTATTATTATAGCTATCAAATACGACATATTCGTCGTCAAAAGAAGTGAAATAAGTAGGAGCTTGATCATTAGCTATAAAAAGCTTAGCTCCTCCAAAATCTGTTATTTCATCTACATTTGTATTGTCATCATTTCGTGCCATTACAAATGTTAAAAATTCTGTAGGGTCTAGGTAATATACCTGACTGTATTTGGCTGTAGTATCAGTAGAAGTACGTTTATCATACTTCATCTCACATATCTTCTGAACATTATCAGGAAGTTTCATATGTGTAGGTGTAGAAGTACTAGTAGCATCTAATTGAAAAAGTGTTTGTAGGTGAGGCCAGTCTCTTGTAGAGATAATATCAAAATAAGTAGTCTTAAGTATTTGAGCTACTTGTTGTGCCTCAACAGTATCATTAATAGAGTTAACCTCATCTGAGTTCATATCAGAGAGTATATCTTGAACCATCTCTATTACTGTTAGTTTAGCCATTTGTTTTTTATACCTATAAGGAAGAAAGGGGACCGAAGTCCCCGATCAATTATGCATCAGCCATAAGGCCATGCGCTTCTAATACATCAAGAGCAGCTAGAAGCGTTGTTCGAAGAGCAGAGATGTCTTCTTGTAACGCAACTAAATCATTCATGATATTAGCAGCCTGATCTACAGATGTAGTATTTCCAATTAAAGAAAGACCAGCACCTGCTGTACCAGTATTAGAACCTACTGTAGTGATAGCGCCTGTATCTGCAACGTTAGCTTGGCGAGTAGTAACAACTACCGCGCCATTAGCGTCACAGAATTGAGTTGCTTGTACAGCAGCGCCAAGATCACTCTCGGCAATGTCTAGAGCTGTTGGATTAGCCATAGGTTAACCCTCCAGTTTATGCACGTTGTGGTGTATAACGAACTACTAAACGAGCTTCACCAGCAGTGAAAGCTTCAGTTCCGTAAATACCAGCAATGTATGCGTTAGCAGCGCCAACATCAACATTAGCAGCTAGAGCACCATCACATACTACAACATCACCAGCAGCGTCTATAGCAGTTTCAGCAACAGTAGCGTCGATGCCATCAGCATCAATAGCTGTACCAGCTGAATTATAGAAACCTAAAGTTAGTGTAGCACTATCGCCTGCACTATCGAATGCAGTTTTAACATGCAATACACAGTCGATGATAGTAGCATTAGCAGGAACAAATGCATGTAGACCTGAAGGACTATCTACAGTTGAACCACCAGATGCATCTTCGTCTAACCAAGTAGCGATCGTTGAGCCAAGATGAGTGTAGTCAAAATCAACTACCAATTCTTGAATCATACCACCACTGTTAAGCTTACGTGTAACAGCTTTATCAGTAGTAGAACGAGGACCGTAAACTTGAGTAAGACCGTCTTTATGTGTGTAATAAGTAGCCATTAGTAATTACCTCCTACTTATACTTGGTCAGTGTCTGTAAGGACACATACCATGTTTTCTGGACGGTACAACTTAGTTCCGTAGCGAGCAGTAGTAATATACTCTTCGCGCTGGAAGTCTTTGTTGAACTCAGAATCAACCTGAGGAAGCTGACGCCATGCACCTATGATAGGCAACACAGAACGTTCCGCAGAGAA
>Ga0070749_10000663_pt1 | contig 23212 bp, 11 predicted proteins | sample VirMetDEL_Nov_18_FD_75180 | JGI IMG/M metagenome (GOLD analysis project Ga0070749, IMG submission 75180) | Aqueous microbial communities from the Delaware River and Bay under freshwater to marine salinity gradient to study organic matter... | ecosystem: Environmental > Aquatic > Marine >...
AAACTTTAAATCTTTTTGAAGATTTGTGTTTCCACTGGTGTCAAATGTAAGAGCATCTGTCCCATTCGTATGTCGTATCTTGTCTACATCTAGTTGTGAAGGCATTAGACCACTCTCAATGTTCCATTGACTGTCAAGGTGCAGTTTACGGTTACAGGCCCTACCATGTAGGCTCCCTCATCTGCTGCAACGGTAATGGTTTCTGATCCTGTACCCAAGGTGTCCTTATTGATAAACAAGGCACTGTTCTCAATTCCATCGTTCCCAATAATGGCTCTATCGGCAGTCCCATCTGCCGTCTTGAATGCATAGGTTCCATTAGGCTCCTCTCGTACCCCAAGAGGCTTGGTTCCTATGTATCTGGGAGAATGACTCATGCTCATGTGTTCACATCCTCAAGAACAGATACGGTTACATCTACGGCACTTGCCGTATTACTGTAGGCCTTCAACACATCCCCATTGACGTTATTGTGCGTCATAATCACCTTCCCTAGCACCAACTCTGTCGAAGTGTTGGCAGGAATCACAAGATCCTTGACCAGGAACGCATCATCATTATTGGAAATGGCAGTGTCAATATAGACAGACACCGTTACTTGAGAGGACAACTTGTTGCAAACCAAGCAGCCAATCACAATGGAGGTCACATTGGTTGCACAAGTATATAAAGTGTCTGGAGAAGCAGGGTCATTGGAAATATTTCCTGCTGTAAATCTTTTAAAGGTATTGGTAGCCATTCTTCACTCTAATTAGCTAGTTATCCAAGGGCAATTGCCATTGCGACAGAAGTTCCTCGCAAATTGTTCAAGGCAGATGCAGAAAGGTTTGCTGTATTGTAGAGCCACAATGTTTCATAATCTTGAGTGGCATACGCAATGTCTGTGACACCAGATGTAAATGTAAAAGCTGTATTAGCATTATCCACTACAAGATTTACTGTTGTCAAGACACCTGAGAATGAACTTGAGCTTACATAGGCATAGTATAATGGGCCAGCACTAATTCTGATAGGCCTGTTGGCTATATAGGTTAATGTCTTATCACCTTGAACTTGAAAAAAAGTATCTCCAGCAGTAGCAATTGGATTGAGCAATGAAGTCTCACTTTGCCAAAACTGACCTTGTACACCTGTGCTGGACTCAAGAAAGTCCAGTCTATTTTTTAGAGTATCATAAGTAGCCGAAATACCTGTTCTTGCAACGGACACCTCATCATCTACATCCTTGACTGCCGTCATCAAGGTTTCAGTATTTGTTCTGAAATTTGACTCAAAATTTGCAGCCGTTGGATCTGCAGGAATTACCTGACCAGGGTAGGTTCTTGTTGCTTGTGCCGTTGCCATTACAATACTTCCCTTATGGTGAAGGAGGCTTCCTTCAGATTATTCAATTTACTTACAAATGTTGCCTGTGGCAATGTAGTAAAATAACCATACAATGCAGTTCTTGTTCTTAACTTTCTCATAGAAGTTCCTGTACCTGAGATTACCAGACATGGGAATGGTCTTGCAAGTTGTTCTGCGCTAAAATCTATAAGTTGGTCTACACTCTCAGGATCAGACTGAATATTCCCAGAAAATTCTTTTGCAGAGTCTCTATTCAAATAATAGTAAGCTCCTGTAGGAAGTTCCTTTCTTACTGAAAAGTCCTTGAGTGCATTGGTGACTCCTACTTGTGGATTTGGTAATTGTCTACTTACTCCTGCTCTTACAATAGCAACTCTTAATCCTTGTAAAAGTTTTGTAAAAACAAATGGTTTGTTTAAAACCCCAAAAGGCTTTACAAGTTGTATGTCTTTTTCTGCTGTTGCATCTCCACGAATTAAATTAATTTGAGAAACTATAGAATTTGCTGTTCCTGCAAATGTATTTTGAATTGCTGTATCTGAGTCTGGACGATAAGGAGTTGTGGAGGCTGCATCATCAATGGAAGGAGATTTTGTAAAGGTTGCTGTTGAGTCATTGACAGCTTCATATTGGCTGCTGGAATACTGGTAAGCGTCTCTATATAAAAGATTGCCTACTTCAATCGGATTCTCAAAAGAGCTAATTGCATCAGCAATAGAAATACTTCTAGAACATGGTACATTCAAAATATTTGAAGATATTCTATTTGTTTCATAATTTGATGTAAAATTAGTTAGATAATGAACACCTGTTATTGCTTCTGGAGATCCTGTCAATGTTGGATTGTAACTTGAAGAAATCGCTGATCCTACATTTACAGTAAATGATTTTACTGTTGGAGTTGAAAGAATCTCATAGTTTTGTGGATAATCTGGAATATTTACTAAAGAAACCCTCTCTCCTGTAGAAAAACCATGATCATTAGTGGTTACTATTGTCAAAATGCCATTTGCTGCATCAGTTGATGATGCTACACTAATTGCACTAATTGCTTTAGAAATAGATTTTTTTATAGAAATGGTAACCACATTAGAAGTGGTATAAGTCACTAAATAACTGCTATCTAGATTTCTTAAATATTGAGCACCTGTTGTATTAGAAAGCAAATCATAAAAAAGAATCTTGTCATTGTTCACTAAGCCATGAGGAGAGCTAAAAAATAATTTCGCTGTTCCTGGAAGAATAGGATAAACCACTCCTCCATAAGTATAGTTTACAGTATTGCTTTCATGTGAATTCCATAAAAATGCATCACAACTATTAATCCCATCTGCAATTGGACGGACAAAACGACCCTTGCCTCCTGTAACAATAGTAACAGATGCCCCGCTTGCATTGTAAGTCCCTGGTGAAGTTGAATATGCATTATCATTAATTGTTAAATCTCCTTTTACTCCAGAATTTGGAACAAAAAAAGTAATAGTTCTGCCATTATTTGCAACAGAAGTCACTCTATGGTAACCCGTCCATCCATTACTTGCGTCATCACCTAAATCTACATGATGATCAAAAGTTACTGGATCTCCATCTGATAATCCGTGAGCAATATTTGTTGTTATCTCATTCAATCCTGTATTTACATTTAATACATATAAATTGCCAGAACCATTAATCTTCATTCCTTTGTATAGCTCATGAATTGGAGTGGTTGTCCTAAATGTTGTTGCTGTTATTAAAGCAGAGCTAACTGTTTTTGAAATTTGATTATTTTGTGCTCCAATATTATTAGGCCAGTTTAAATAAATAAAATCATCAGCCTCAATTCTTGTGTCTGATCCAAAATAAAGTGTTAGTTCTCCATTTGTGTTATTATTGTATTTGTATGACCCAACACTTAAACTGTTTGCTGCATAACTTGAATCTGATGTAATTGTAATCACACCTGTATTTACAGATGAGTTGGGGTTTTCTACATTAACTTCTTCTAACAAAAACTGGTTAAATAAATTTGCAGCATTGTGATTTAATGTCGCATTCATCTCTATAAAAATTTTTGTCGGAAAGGCCTCTCTTGGTAATGGTATATAGTTGGACTCTACCTTTATTAGCTTTCCTATGACAAAATCAGATACAGAATTTTGTGTTCTTGTTGCAACACTAATCCTCCTAATAGGAGTCCCTACTCCCTCTGTAGTTGTCTCTGCATGTCCTGTATCTGTGACATATTTTCTTAGAGAAATTGAATCACTTGATGAAAAAGTAAATGCAGTATTTACCAACGGACTTCCAGCCTTAAACTTATAAGGAAGCTTAATGGAAAATTGTGCCCTGTTCTTTACTGTTGCCTTATGTAAAAATTTTTGCTCAATTCCATTTAGGGCAAGCTGATTAATTCCATTTGATCCAAGAGTTATTGAAGAAATAGAAGCATTGCTCATTTCAATGACTTCATTGTTTTCAAATTCTTCTGATCCACTACTTAGTGTAGTTCCTGAGATCAATCCCAATCCCAGTTTGTGCTGATATCCTCCCCCATTGTAAACAAATGAAGATCCAAAATGAACTACAGGACTCCCAGAACTGGTAACTACTGAAACCAAATTTGAAGAATAGTATTGAGAAGGAGATACCTCAATTGTAAAACTTGAGTTGAATGAACTTACTGCTGAGACAATGTAGGACTTGTAACTATTGTTGACGTAATCCAAATCTTCTGAAGTCAAAGATCCAGAAATTGTTCTAACAATACAATCTTCAAAACTAACATACTCACCAACAGTAAACGGAGAATCTCCACTCCTTAATAGATTTGCTGCAGAATGACCAAATGTTATAAAGTATTTAAAATTAATATCATCCTCATCAACAATTAAACCGACCTGACTTCCTGCACCAGAAGCAATTAGGCTAAATGAAAGTCCATTTTGAACAGACAGAGATGAACCAGAGGTTAAATACTGTTCTAATGTTGTGATATTGTCTTTATGAATTACTTGAATTTTGCTTCCCGTTTGCCCTTGCTGCTGAAAAAACAAGGAGTGTCCTTCAGCATTCAATCTTGTAAAGGAGCTTTCTTTCTGAACCTGCACTACACGATGATTTCCATTAAATTGAGATGCTGATCCTGTAATTTGAATCAAGTCATTAACATTTATATAATCTGAATCGCTGTTCAAAGATATGGTTACGAGAGTTCCTGTATTATAATAGTACCCAGATGGAACAGGTTCTATTGAATGAATTGTCCCTGTAATTACTCCGCTACTCCCATTTGCATACCCAACTCCTACAAATCCAGAGCTTGTTTTGTTTCCAAAAAGCTCATCACCTTGGTAAGTTAATAGAATCTCATCAGATTGGTATCTTCCTAAAAAAAGTCCATTTACCTGACCAAGACAATTGATTGTTAATGAATCATTTCCATCACTGGAAATCCAAGAATTCCTATTGGATTCATCCTGAGTATTCCCAGGCCCATATGTTCCTAATGGAGATTTATTTGCTGCCAAGCCAGATATTCTGTCCTGTGTCATAATTAACATTGGGTATCCTTAGTAAACTTGGTCTTGTTCCAAAACAATCAAATTCCCATCTCCTACTATTTTAGTAGAAAGATTTGCAAAGTCATAGTTAATTGTCCTTACAGTCATATCAATACTTACTCCATCTTCTATACGATTGGCCTTTATTCTTGTGCCAATATTTATATCTCCTCTTATTGAGCCGACATTTAAACTAATTACACATTTATTTAAAATATCTTTTATAGAAAAAAGAATTTCTCTTTGCTCTTTGTAGCTCTTATTTACATTGACAACTTCTCTGATTTCTCCAGAAGCTGAATTTGTAATCATTATGCTTTCATCTCTCTCATCAAGCTGTGCAGGAATAGTTACTGCATTTACCAAACTGGTTTTCCATTTAGCATAAATCGCTTTAATTGGATTTGGCATCACATAATCAGCATCAATTATCTCATAACTTGGAATTGTAATAAAATTATCAGAAACATATCCTCTGTCAATTACACGAATCTGGTTATTTTTAATTTCAAAAAGATAATTTGCTCCTAATGCGACTTCTCCTGCAAACTCTACTAGTTTTGCTTGAGTTGTTCTCCAAAGATCTAAATTTACAGAAGAGGCATTTGGAGCATTTTCAAAATTTACAGAAGAAATTCCAAGTTTTGTTGCCAAATATGCAAAAAAGTCAGCAACGGTTTTTCCGTTTTTAGAAACTCCAGAAACCAAAGGAGTTCCAATCAATACTGTTCCATCCTTAGAGGAAACTGTTGTCGGACTTGAAGATGATGTCGGGTATGGCCCTGTTTCCAAATTCCCATTTCCATCAAATCCAAGATCATTTCTTGCTGCACGGCTAAAAATTACATCATCTGTTGGATATCTTGCATCTCCAAAATATTCTCCAAATGCATGTACATATCCTCCACCAGCAGAAATGGATGGAGCGTCATCCATGTTCCCAATATAATAATAAAAAACCTTTGGATTTGTATCACTAATATCTGAAACCACAGATGTGCTATTTACATACTCAGGGAGTAATCCAAAAACAGAAACAACATCTCCTGCTACTAAATTGTGATTCTGTACTGTTGTAATCGTTGCAATATCAATGTCTGAAGAAACTGCTGAAATGTCTAAAACACGAAACTCTGTTGGATTTCCTGTAGGATTGTAGGTTGTTCCATGTAAAACTCCATCATCATAAAGATATAACGCATTAGTGCTGTCAGTCGGTGTTGTTGGATCTAGTTGAGGATTTGAATACGCATATCCTGAGTATGTTCCAGTTCCATCATCAATTTGAATAATCCCTTTCTCTCTAATAACTCTACCAAATGAAAATGGATTTGGCTTGCGAATCAATGTTCTTAGTTTGTAGTCTCCTGCCAATTCAAATGCTGTACTACTTACTGTAATTGGATATGTAAAGAAATTATCATCAACCTTTGTTATCTCCACTTTTGTTGGAATTGACCCTTGAAATGGAGTATTGAATTCTGTGTTGTTTGCCCCAATTACACTAATCTTATCTCCTGTCTCCAACTCATGTTCTGGAGAAGTAACCAATGCAGTAAGGCCTTGTCCACGAATACTTACTGTTACGATTTCTTCAAATTCAGAAGTTATGTCTGGAGAACTTGTCAGTAAATCAATATCATCAAATTTTTCTTCCAATAAAAAATCAAACTTGTCTGTATCAAATGACTTCAAATACATCTTCCCATCAAATAAAGAAAGGGAATCCTTATTTTGTTGCCAAAATATTTTAACAGGTATTTTTTGTGTTGGATTCTTCAATAATACATTGTAACCACCACCATAAATAGAAAATGGTGAAAAACGATCATTTGGTCTATTTGCTATAGAAATGTCTCCAATTCTTACTCCTATATAGCCACCTTTGATTTGACCAATTTCCAAGGAAGGAGATTCTGCCAAATAAGGAGCATAATAATTATCACTAAAGTGACCTTCCTCACTCAAGTACCAATTCTTGCTATTGAATTCTATTTCAACTAAAAGAACGTCATGGCTCATGCTAACTCTGTAGCATTACGATATTTTAATTCATCGGCCCTTCTTATTTTCATAGAGGACGCATCCACTTCTTCTCCATTTTCTTTTACAAAAGTCACACTCATTTCCTTGGAATCTACAACATCAATTAATTTTTTAAGTAAAACATTATTCATTGAAGAGGATCTTCTTAAAGAGTCTGTAAAATCAGAAGAACTATTCATTGAACTCAAGGTTCCATAACCAATCTCTGATGCAGAATCTTTGTTAATGACAAACTCACCTCCTTCCAGTTCTGCCAGAACGCCTCCATTTTCATGAGATGGCCCAAAAATTGGCCCTCCATTTTTTAAAACAGATTTCCAATAAAAATCAAAATCTGCATAAGGCCCAGAAGGTATCTTAAATCCAGCTTTTGCCTTTATATAAGGTGAAAAGTAGTTAAAAATCTCATCAATACTATCTGTATTTTTATCAATCCAATCATTAATCTCTTTTTGGTAATCCGTATTGATAATATCATTAAGAGTCGGATTCTCTGGGAGTTTTGGTAGTTTTGGAATATAATCTCCAGTTCTAGGATCAAGATCAACATCACCAAGGTCTCCAAGATCTGGAAGATAATCTCCAGTTCTAGGATCAAGATCAATATCACCAAGGTCATCAAGCTTAATTCCAGAGGTAATATCAGGGGCGGATATCTTCGGAACGGGTATCTTTGGGACGGATATCTTTGGGACGGATATCTTCGGAACAGAGATTCCACCAAATCCCATTAAAGCCTTTAATCCTCCTCCTAAATCACGATATTTATTTCTAACTCCATTAGTTGTTGTTCCATCAAAGAAAGTCCTTCCGCCATTTTCAAATAATAAAAGCCCACCATTCGCAAAACCAATTGCTTGCATTACTGCTTTGTCTACTCTCTGATCTTCAATATCAATTATTGATATACTGCCAGGAACTCCAGATTTTGAAATAGAGCCAGTATCTAATCCTCTTTCAGCTTTATATGTGCCAAAAAATGAATCAAGGATACTAAGTTTCCCTTTTATTGAATTATACCCAAGAATTTGTTTTAGAACATCTCCAGTAGTTCCAGTAATAGAAACAGATCCATCCAATAATGTACCAGAAATTAGTTCTGCTATTCCTCCACTTTCAAAAACTTCACCACTATTAATTGAGCTAAAAAAATCAACCCCTAACTTATCTACAGTTTTTTTATTAATAATAAATTCGCCACCTTCAAACTCTATTGGGGTCTTACCACCAACAATTCCTGGAATTCCTCCATCCCTATGAGATGGGCCTATAGCCAATCCGCCTTTATTGTATTTTAATAATCCTCCATCTTCCTTGCCATCTGGAACATCAATTTTAATAAGACCAGGCCAGTTGTATAAAGAAGGAACCCCTTCAACTAATGGACTGCCCTTTAATGGATTTGGTAATAGATAAAAGTCTTGAATCCCTATATCTGCAACAAATTTTCCAACAGCAGTTAAAAAAGCCCCAATAGTAACATCATAAATTTTTGTAACTATTTCAGTTAATTTTTCTGGAATATTTTTTAAACTCTCTTCTGGATTCCAACTATCTATTTCTGTCTGGATATTACCCCATGTATCCCCCTTGATTGCATCTGTGATGTCGTTCATTGATGAGTCAATCCATTCCCAATTCTCATTATTGGCCCAATTGGTGACTTCATCCTCTACATCCCCCATTACATCATCTTCTAATATGGCCTTTACTCTATCTAAGGTTAATCCAATCTCTCCCCAATTCTGCTTATCAGACCAATCTTGCAATTCTCTAGTATTTCTTTCATACCAGCCTTCTAACTCATCTTGAGCATTGTCCAATTCTGTTCTGACATTACGTCCTAGTGTTGGAGCATTGCTATTCCACCAATTCTTTAAAGTATCTATAGGGAACTTAAAAAGTTTTTCGACTTCTTCGCCAAAATCCTGACTCCATCTTGGATCTTGTTTCTCAAGATATTGCTCTCTCCATTTTCTTAAAGTATCTGCAGGATATTCCATCAACTCTCTTGCAGCCTTTTCAAAATCCTGTGAAAAGACCTTATCTGCACCACCAAAGTATTGCTTTCTCCACTTTCTCAGTGTTTTAGCTGGCTCTTCTAATAATTCAGTTAAGGCCTTTTCAAAATCCTGAGAGGCTATTTGCTCTAAGGCATCCAATAATGCATCCTCTAAAAGAGGTTGAATTCCACCACCTCCAGCACCACCTCCTAGTCCTTTTTCAACCATTCCATAAAGATTTAAGGCATCAAACTCAGGAAGGAAATTTGTAAAACTGTCTTGAAAAGAAAGGAGCATGTTTCCAGCTTCATCTGTAATAAATTCTTGTGTCTCCTCATTAAATTGGTAAATCTTCTTAGGATCAAAGGCCTCTTCATAAGTAACAAATGGCATCAATCCAGAGGCTCCAGAAACTTTTGATCCTGCCAATGGATTTGTGGTTCCGCCAAAACCTGCACCCATTCCAGAAACAGCACCTGTTGCTCCACTTGTCCCTGTTCCTCCAGTAAGTTCTTCGCTCAAATCTCTTCTTCCACTGAAGACCATTCCTCCGGCCTGGAATATTCCTCCATAGGTTTCTGTGTTCAATGCATCAAATAGAGATTTCCCATACTTTTTGACAGCATTCTTCCTAATTACATATTCCCCACCTTCAGCCTCTATTTTAATTCCTCCTCTTTCATGAGATGGCCCAAGTAAATATCCTCCTTCTGCTTTATTTTCTTGCATTGCGGCCTGTTGAGCCTCTACTCCTTTGTATGCTTGATTTGCCCCTTCATATGCACCATAAACAGCACCTGTAATTGCCACAGTTTGTGCAGAGGCTCCAAGTCCAGAAGCTATGGCACCTGCAGGAGTTGCCCCTCCTGCATAATAACCACCAACTGCTCCAATTCCTGCCCCCAGTAATAGACTTAGATTCTTTGCATTCTCTCCTGCAATGACTGCTGCCTTTGCAACCTCAGAGCTTGTATAGGCCCTAAAGACAGATTCATACATAATCTGGAACAACTTCCCTTGGGCCACAGGAGTAATATCAAATAGATTGACGTAGTTCCCCTTTGCTCCTGTAAACTGCAAAAAGACAGGTTGTGGCCCAGCAAAGCTAACACTGACCATTTCTCCAGCAAGAGTAACTGGGGCCAATTGATTACCTTCTGAATCCACACCAACAGCCTCAATCGTGCTTCCACCAAATGATTTTAAGAAATCAAAAATCGTTCCACCTTCTTCATAAGATACTAGTCCTCCTCCTCCATAAGAATTCACTCTATCCAAGAATCCTGTCCCTAATCTTTGGGCTGATTTCTTATTGACAATATACTCTCCACCTTCAAACAAGAAAGGAGTTCCTGACTTTGTAAGTCCCAACATTCCAGATTGATGGCTTGGGCCACTTGCCATTCCTCCACGAATTGATCCGCCACTTGCCATCAAAGCAGGGTTTTTAGGAAGTGGATCTCCATAATCCAAATCTAGTAAATTAAATGGTGTTCCATATGTCTCATACAGCACTTCAAATATCTTTTCATTTACTGATTCTTTTAGACTAATTAATTTATTGTCAGAAAGTGTTCCTCCAGAAAGTCCAAATGCCCCTAAAAATCCTCCAACTCTTGAATAAGATTTAGGAACCATGCTTGAAACAAATCTGTCAAAAGACACTCCTCCACCCTGAGACTCTGATCCAGAAAACAAGTAATCAAATACTGAAAAGTTTCCTTTTGCTATTTGACCAATTGCCAATCCAAGAGCCGTCATTGCTACAATATAGTCTCCCCTTTCTTTATAATTATCTGAATAAAGCAATGAGTTATTGTACTCATAGGGAATACTCTTTAGTAGATTAGAAGAAAATCCAGATCCATATTTTGTTCCAACCAAACTCCCAAAATAATTATCATTCAAATAAGTCGAATATCCATATTGACCATATCTAGAGCCTCCTGCCATTGAAGATGCCAACTGGATTGAATTGCCTAAATATCTCCAATCTGCATTAGTAGGATTAGATCCATCATCTGGAGTAGTTGGAGAGGCAGGACTGGCACCTCCTGTTCTTTCGTCACCACCATCTCTTGGGAAGAGTCCAGATTCATCAAGAAATGCTCCTAGAGGAGGAAGAAGGAAGTCTGCTGCAAGTATTGCCGCACCTACTGTTCCAATGTTGGCAGCAAGCAACTCTCCAAAATTACCTTTCATTGCTCCAGCACTAAACAATGGGTTGGAGCCTCCAAATCCCAGTAATGGACTTGGTAAAATATTCGCATAATTGAAATAATCAAAACCTGTAAGGGCACCACCAACCAATAAGGCTGCAGTAAGAATATCTTGTAGAGATCCTCCTTCATCAAAGGAAACGAGGCCACCATTCTTTAGTCCAGGCAAACTCAAAGCATCATCCATTAAGGATGGTGCATAATATCCAAGAGCGTTTAACTGAGTTTTTGGTCTACCCCAAAGCTCACCACCCCATTCAGCATTAGAACGATATGGCAAGGAAGGATACTTTGTAGAGCTTGGACTTGTTGGGAAAGAAAATTCATATCCCATGTATTCCAAAGCAGCACTAGATAAAGTTGGGTCAATATTACTTCCCTGTCTATTTGCAAGTCCTGCTGTATACCATGCTAGTAAATAAATGTCCTTCCAGGACTCTTCTCTCCCATACAAAAATCTTGTGTCATCAAGTTTGCCTTGAAGATATTGTGCTGGAGTTTGTCTGATCTTATAAACATCATTCCCATTGGAGTCTGTGTATTGATATACACTTTCATAATCCCCATAAATCTTTTGGCCTACATCCCATGCTTCCAAGGACTTGTTCAGTGGACTAGCACCAAGAGCTTTATTTGCAGTAAGCACACTCTGCAAGTACGTCATATCCCTTGTGCCAGGATATAAATAATTTAGCCCAGACCCACTTCCTGAGAAATCTTCAAAATTTGGAATCTCCACAATTACATATGGAAACTCATCACTTGTTGGAGGAGGAGCATACCCTCCACCTGTACCTCCACCTGTATTTCCACCTGTATTTCCGCCTGGAGTAGGTGTTGTTGGAGTTTTTGGATCATCTGCAGGAGGAATCGGAACAATTACCTCATCTGGTATGGATTTTTCTGGACTACCTTTTGCTTGAGCATCTATAATTGAACCAATCAAACCACCAATAAATGCGCCTATTATTCCGCCATAAGGAGCGTTCTTCCCTGCTCTATATCTAGAAGGCAATCCTGACGCATAACCAATTGCAGTACCAATTCCAGCACCAAGCAATGCCCCAAGAATTCCTCCAGAACCATACTCTGGCATCTTTCCAGAATTGAGTGCATCCAGTGTGGTTTTCCCAATCCGATCTGTTGTTCTTCTATTGAAAATATATTCTCCACCCTCAAAAACAAATGGATTGCCTCCTCCATCTAGGCCAAGCATTCCACTTGCATGAGAAGGCCCCACTGCAAGTCCTCCTCCGATCATTCCTCCAGAAGCATAATTGTTTGCTTTTTTCCAATCATCATAAGACATTACCCCACCAGTATTTTTCCCCTGTTTTTCTTGTTCCACAGGATCTTCTGGCAAGTCTTCTCTCATATTTTGACCGTAGATCCACAAAAATGCTGGAAGCAATAATGTGGAAAGTCCTCTACCAAGAGGACTACTGAAATTATCTATTGTTCCAAAACTAAATAACTGATTAGTAAACCAAGCAATATCACTCCCCTTACTGAGTCCTAATGGATTTTTTCTTCCGCCTAGACGCATTTCTCGGAGCGCAGTATCTGAAAACCATTCCCATGCATTTGCAATCAATAGTGTTCCTAAACTTCCAACAACGATTTCTTCAAACCATTGGTTGTTATCGTAGGAATCCCTCCCACCAAACTGGTTCTTAAAGAATTTTGGTAAAACTCCACCAACAATATGCGTTGGATCTGGAGAGTCTGCCTTATAGGGTTCCCATCCACCAAATGGGCCATATCCAGGCTCTGTGTCACCAAGGCCACCAAAATCCATTCCTCCACTGAAGTCAAAATTCTTGACAGTATCAATCATTCCACCCCAGATCTCTGTGAAGATAAATCCTAATAGTCCAGCAACTCCACCAGGATTGAACTGAGATGCAAAGCTCATACTTGTCAGGGAATCTTCTATCGAAACACCAAAGGCTGCTTCTCCTCTTTCTTCTCTAAATCCTAAACTACTTCCCATTGATGATTTTGCGCTACTAATTCCAACAAATAAATCAGAAGCAGAATTGTTTTCATCAACAAAAGTTTTATCTCCACGATGATATAGTTCTGGATTTTCAAAAGGTCTATATGGCGCTATTCCTCCATTAGCAAATTTAGGAATAATTCCACCTTTTGCCATTTTTAATAAACCAGAACTTCCGTGAAAACCACCATTTACCCCTTTTGGAAAATTAGCATCAAAAAATACTCCGTAAGGAAGACCTATGAATTCCATCAACTCCTTACCAAGACCTCCCATTGCCACATCAAAATGCAACAAAGTGATTTCTTCAAGCTTCTTAGATGGAACAAGCCATCTCTTAGGATCGTCCTTTCCAATAGCCTCTCCTCCTGCAGATGTAGTGGATGTCATATAGGCTCTGCTGTTAGGATTCGTCCCAGAAATCCCAGCATACCTACCAGTACCCATCATTGTGCCTATAACTGAAGAATTTGTTGCCTCAATCCCCTGGTCTCCAATTGTAAAAGATCCGTCAGTAGATGTCCCTGTGCGATAGGTAGAGCCTCCTCTTTGAAACTTTGGAACTTTCCCTTGATTCACATCTTCCATGAACCTTGTTCCATACTTCTGAACAGTATCTTTCTTGATAATATATTCACCACCTTCCAATTCAATAGGCATTCCAGAGCTTTGAACAAAAGCAGGAACTCCACCTTGTGCATGAGAAGGCCCTTTAATTTCACCACCCTTTGCAAATTCTATTAAATATCGTGGGCCTCCTATATAATCAACAAAAGGATTAGGAAGTAATTGAATTTTTCCACTAGGCCTAAAGGCTCTGTCCCAAAAATCCTCTACTGTAGATTTGAATTTACCAAAAATATCAATTCCAGAAATATCGAAACTAAATGCACTTGTCACATTATTTACTAATGTTTGAAGGCCTCCTTCAATGGAGGATTGAAATCCAGAAAACCAAACAGAAAAATCTGATGCCAAATCAATATTTGTAAGATCAATATCTGGAAAGGCATTTGAAAAAATGCCATTCAATTCCATAAATAGATTATCTAACTCCATTGACAAGTCTACACCTGCCAAATCTGGCAATTTAAACCTATCTGCAAAATCTGCATAGTCTGCTGCAAGGTCAAAATCTGTGAGATCTGGAAGATTGTTTGCTGCAGAAAAATCCTGCCACCATCCTGCAAGATCAAATTCAAGAATCTCTGTAACCCCCTGTACTAAAGCATCCCAACCTGCCTTCAAGTTATTCCAAATTAACAGAATCCCATCTGCAATGGCTTGAAATATTGGGCCAAAAATCCTTTCTACAAAATCCAGAAGATTTATATCCATAAAGGAAAAATCTGGCAATGAATCATCGCCTCCTCCTCCATCTCTCACAGGATCTGGAGCACCTGTCACATCACCAATTGCAGGTCTTTGTGCCGATCTTCCAGAAGAAACGATATCTTCATAAATTCCAGTTTGTTCTGTGCCTACTCCATACAAATATGCTAAATCTTCTGCTAATGTTGAAGCGCTTAGTGCATCTCCTCTTGCTTGGTTAAACCGATCCAGTTCTCTCTCAACAAAATCGCCATAGGATTCTACCAATTCACTAATGTTGTTTCCTGAGATTTGACCAAATTCTGCAAAATCTTTAATTTCAATATCTTCCTGGACTTGACTTAACTTATATGCAATGGTGTCTACCAATTCTTGATAAGTAATCAGTTCTCCTTGGTATGCACTCACCAAGTCTGTCAAATAAACATCAAGATCTGATCCAACAATTGCTAAGTCGTAAATGGCCTTGCGGATTGTGTCTGTGATGTCCTCTCCTACCTTATCTGAAATATTAGATTGCAGGGACTCTAAATCAGCAAGAACAGAAGTGTAGATTCTTTGGTAGGCTGAAGATGATTTCAGTAAATCTTGAGAGAATTGAAGATACTCTTGTGCAAAAGAAGTAAATGCATTGATATCTTCATCAGAAGCAGTAATCGAAGTCGCTGCAGCAAATAACTGATTATACCTTTCTTCTGCATCATCTAGTTTTATGCTAGGAGCAATAAGGTTTAAAGTTGAGCTTGTTATCTCATAAATAACATCATCAATTTCCTTGAGAATATCAACCATCCCCTCAAGAGAGTTTTCCATCTCACTTAGAACTTCTGCTTCTGCACGAAGTAAAGGAAGGGCTTTGTATTCATCTGCAGTGTTCCCTAATATCCCTCCAACAAAGCTTGTCAGAAAGTCTGCAATTCCCTGGAAAATTAAACTAAATATTCCAACAATGACTTGAAGAACCCCTGAGATGACAATAAATACTCTTTTTAGAGGTTCAAGAATCTCATAGATTGCACTCATCAACGGAGTTAATGTCCGCATAATATCACGGATAAATCCTCCAATCATATCAAGAATAGGAGTAACTGGAGAGATTGCATCATACAATGCGTCCATCAAGTATCCCAATCCTTCTGCAAAGCCATTGAAAACCTTCAAGAACATTTGTTCAAACTTCTCTCTGGCCTTTCTAAACCTTTCATTCTGATTTAGAAGATTTTGCAACTCCTTGATAACATCCCCTGTACCAACAACACCACCTGTAAGGATTGCTGCAGCACCTCCAAGCATCATCTGAGAAAGACTTGCCTCTGTTTCTTGATTTAAAGTGACCCCTTTCTTTTTCATGTCAGGAGTAACCTCTCCCAAAGAATTCATTTCAAGAGGAGAAAAATCACCTGAGAAGAGGGCCTCTCTTTCTATTTCAGAAAGTTCATCAAGAGTCCTTCCAACATTCTTAAATTTTTCTGTAACCTTGTTTATTGCAAAAGTCGCTTGTTCTTGCGCATTTGGCAATTTTTTAATCTGATTTCTAAACAGATCCAATCCATCAGCAGAACTAACAATCCCCTTCGTTTGTTCCTCAACAGAGTTTTTGTTTGCTTCTACTGCAACAGAAGCCTCCTTAACAAACCCTACAAACTCCTTAATAATTTTACCAGATTCATCTGCATAGGTTACGTTACCCTTGGTATCAAATGTCTTAACACCAGGATTTCTTATAGAGAACTGATCTGTCTGTCTTCTTGTTTTTTCTTCAAGTCTTCTTTGCTTGTTTTCAGCAGATAGCTTGTCTACCTCACTTGAAATCTTTTTATATAAATCAACATTTCCACTTTTTAATGCAACATTTCCTTTCCTATACAAGGCCTCAACAAGTCCTCCGTTCTGAAACTTTCTTGCATTCAGACCTTCAAAAAGAGAAACTCCATATTTTGTAACAGCATCCTTGCTAATAACATACTCTCCACCCTCCAATTCTATAGGCTGCCCATTCAAAACCCCCTTCACTCCTCCTTTAGAATGAGAGTTTCCTTTAATCAATCCACCTTGCTGAAACATTCCAGATTTACTTCCAGCAGAGAGAAACAACTTCCCAAAAATGGAATCACCAAAATTCTCAACAAGCCATGTCTGAAAGTTCCCTTTTGTTACTGTATTTTTCTCATTAAGTTTTGCAATATTTTCTTCTAAACGCCCGACCTCCATTCTTGCATCAATATTTTTTCTTTCCTTTTCTGATACGCTGTCTAAATATTCTTTATCTATTTCAAAGCGTGGGGCCATTCCTCCTGCCCCAGAAAGAAGAATTCCTTCAGCACCAATATCAATGCTTCTTAATGAACTTGCGCTCCTTTCCAAGGATTTTATTGCTTCATCATACTTATTTGTGCCAGTTAACAACTCCTCCAGGAAGACGCTTACCGCATTATTATTTTTTTCTATTAAAAGTCTTTCTTTCTCTGTTGCCACCTGTTTTTGGATCTGAAGGCCTTTTTCTGCATTTCTAATATCACGCTGATTCATCATCTCTTGCGTAATATCTTTCTCCATATCTAAAAGATTTTGTTTTGTTCTTAAAAGCTCAACTTCTAAATTTACTTGATCCTCCGAAACGCCTTTTTGCTGTAATTTTCTGCGCAAGGATTCTAATTCATAATCATTTAATTTTTTACGGGTTCTTGACATTGCTTCATATTCACTTGACCCAGACTCAAGCAGTTTCTGTTCCTCATAAAGAAATCCAATTCTTGCAGATACATCTACCAACTCCTCAGTTTTTTCTCTAATTTGTTGGCTTCTTTCTAGAGCTAAATTGATTTCCTCAATCTTCTTCTTTCTTTCACCTTCTTTTATAATTGATTGAGCAATAATTCCATTTTCCTTCATCAAGATCCCAGATCTTTGCAATTCAATTCTTTTTGCATTTAATGCATTCTTGGTATCTTCATCAATTAAGGACTGTTTTATTTTAAGTTCAGAATTTCCTTCTTTATACAATTTAAGAGAAAGCTCAGAAGAACTAAGATTAGCTAATGAAGCCATCTCCATATCTTCAGCAAGTCTATTTTCTTGAGCTATAATTTTTTCAATCTGAAGCTGGTAATTTTTAAGATCCTCAACAAGAGTGTCTAATTCTGCACTTAATTTTTGACGAATAACCTTATCAAGAATATCTCCTAAAATTGGAGAACTCTGATCTCCCTTTCCACTAATTAAATCCTGTAAGGACTTATCTTTCATTAAGGACTTGATAATAGCATCTACATCAAAAAGCCCCTTTTGCAATTGTTCAGAAGTTATATTCCTTAAATCATTACCAACTGTTTTTAGAACAGTCTCAGCATCTTTAATAAACAAAGTTTTATCAAAGGACGGAAGAGCACCAGGAGTATACTTTTGAAAAGCAGTAAGAACTTCTTTAGAGAAGTTTTCTGTAAATCTTGTTAAGGACTTTTGAACAGGCAGGATATTTACATCAAGAGGCTTGGAAAATGCTAAATCGAATTCTTTTCTGGAGGCCTCTGCAACAATTTGCATTCTTGCTTGAATGGCCTTACTTGTCGTTGTAAGAGAATCCAAAAGCATTTTTTGAGGATCAAGTTTTCTTGCCTCCTCCTCTAAATCACGACCTACTGACTTTGCTTGAATCTTTTTAAGATTTTCCTCACGCTTTGTAAGCTCTTCTATTTTATTTTTGTATGTGTCAATTTTTGCATTTAATTCGTTAAGATCATCTTGTTTTGTATTTACCCATCCTAAAATAGTATCTCCTATTTTTGGGCCTAACAGATCTTTAAATTTCTTTACAAAACCAATTTCTCCACGTTCTATTTCAAAATTAAGATCCCTTGCTTGTCTTTCAAGATCTCTCATTTCATTTGTCAAATCTTTAATATAAACCTGCGTCTCCTTTATGGACTCTCCATATAAATTGAATTGAGCCTCACCTCTTTTTGTCTCATCTTTCAAATCCTTTGTTGACTCATTAACTCTTTTTTGAATATTTTCAAGAGACTCTAATTCCTGAGTAGCATTAACAGATTCAACAATAACTCCAGCAATACCAATGCCTAATAATGCAAATCCTGTTGCCAGGATTCCAATAGGCCCAGACACAGCAAGCATTGCTATTTTTATAGATGCCAAAACTGTTAAAAATGTAGCCAATCCAGCTAATGCACCACCAATAACAATTGCGAATGTTTCAAAATTCTTAGAAAGAAAGTCAACTACACTAGCCAAAGCTTTTGCTGCACCAGATGATTTCTGAATTTTTAAAGCAAATTTTTCAATACTGACAGCTATTCTTTGATTAGCAATTGTAAACTGCTCATTGTCATTGATTACTTTTATAATTGAATTACGCAAAACATCCATTGACTGTGCAATGGTTCCATTAATCTTTTTGAATTCTGCTTCAATCTCAGGGGCCGCCTTTCTAAAGGCTGCCACCATCAGTTCAGTTGTAATCAATCCTTCTGATGCAAATTTCCTAAGAACACCTGTAGAAATGCCCATTGCCTTGGACATCTTCTTTGCAGCCTCTGGAGCCAATTCCAACATTGAACGAAGTTCGTCCCCTTGCAATCTGCCAGAAGCAAAGGCCTGAGATAATTGAACAATCGCATTTCTTGCCTCTTCTGCAGTTGCACCAGATATCTGAAAACTTTGATTAATTGCAGTAACTACATCATTCAAAGCGCTCATATCATTTTTTAGCTGTTGAGAATTTCTACCCAACCTTGAAGCTAAGTTTGCTACAGCAGCAAGTCCTGTCCTTGTCTGTTGTGCAATATTAAATGTCATATTAAAAAGGTTATTTAGCTTACCAATCTCAGAATTAACAGTTCCTAACTTATTCCTCATCAAGATTAATGAATCTGTTATCCGAATAAGAGATGATGCTAAATCAACTGTTACAAAAGCTGCAGCAGCAATTACTAATTGCTGAATAATATAATGACTGTCTTTAAAAATCTTATTTGTAAAAGCAAAAATATCACCAGTTTTCTTCTGCTGATTTCCTAATCCACCTAATGCAGTAGATGCACTTTTCGCAGATTTTTTAAGATCATCTATTTGCTTTGTAAGGGCCTTGTTTTTACGCAATAAGGTGTCATACCTTTTGCTAATGGTAGATATGTTTCCAGAAAAACTTTTTAGGGTTTTATTTACAGAGGTGGTCGTTTGATTTAATCCAGTAAATCCTCTGCTCATTTTCATAGTTGAAAGAGCAACTACTTTAGAGATTTTTTCCAGTGACTTCATTGTCCTTTCGACAGAAGCCATTGTTTTCTCTATTCTGGCAAAGGTTCCTTCTAATCTTCGGAGGGTAGAGGAGGTGTCTTGCGAGGTGGATTTAATAGAATCAAGTTTTCTATCTACGCTATCCAGGCTTTTATTGGCCTGGCTTACATCAACTTGAATCTCCATTATGGCATTGGCAGTAGCCATAAATTACCTCCTTCTTGCTTTTAGGCTTGCTGTTTTGCGAGGCACAGGACGAGAGTAGTTTTGTTGAGGCCCAGCATTACTTCTTGCCTCACTTTTCCTTTTCTCTTTGTCTTGTTTTTTCTTTTCTTCCTTTTGTCTATGTGAGAATAACTCTATCTCTATTTGGAAGAGCGTCTCATATATATCTGGATCATTTGAATCGTATCTTCTTAAATGCGCATCAATTGCCTCTTCACGAAGAGGAGATTCTCCAAATCCACGATCTCTTCCTGTCACATCCAACATTTTCCAATGTTCTAGACAGAATTGATTAAAAGAATTTTCTTCAAAATCTTCTAGTGGACAGATATGACAAGGTGGGCCTGACTCTTCTTCTTCCCAAATAGAAGAATGCTTACAACACCATTCATTCCTAAATGTCATCCCCTCTGAAATTCCATGTTCCTGGCTGGTGGCTTCATAAGCCACCTTACCAGTTTGAAGTTCCAGAAGGAATTTTAGTTTTTTTCCTGTATCCCCAGTTGCTCTCTTGAGCGATTTTCCAACTCAGACAACAACTCTTCAATCAAAGGTTGTAGTGCAGGATTTCGGAACCATTCTCTTTTAGTTTCATCACTACAAGGAATTGCTGATCCACGATCATCCACTACATTTTCCCAAGAAATACAGGATTTTAACCACTGTTCTTCAAGGAATTTTGAGATTCCCTTGTTATTTTTGACTCTTTTTTCATAGATCGAAGAAACTTCATGCCGAGTCAATGGTCGCATTTCAAAATAAACGTCTTTCAGTTCATCGTTCATTTCTGCCCCAGGGCATTGAATGCGGAAAGTTTCTTGCAGTTTGCTTGGTACAAAGGCCATAAAATTACCCCATAAATTAAGTGAAATGCCCCATTGCATCGAAAGGCGACACAAGGATGGGGCCACCTTGAGGAAGCTTCCTAGTCGCCTACCTTAACTTCAGAAACAGAAGATTTGAAAAAAGGGAAAACTGACCCCAGTTCCCACTGATAATTGTATCCTAAGATACCATCATCTTTTTCATTCTTCTGATCCGAAGAATCCTTGGACTCCAGAGAGGAGTCCTTTACTTTATAAGAAAGAGAGAATGAAAACATTACTCTTCCTCATCCATTGAAGAACCCCAACTCATTCCACCAGAAGTGGAAGAAGCAGGAGCAGGTTCATCCTTAATCATCTGACATCCACCATGAGCATCAATCATCATTTCAAACTCTTCTACTGAAGAGCATTCATGACACATCACAGTTAGCGTCTTTAAAGCAGTAGCACTTCCATATCCAGAAGGAGCAGATGGCTTTGACTGCTTATCATCCGCATCAAAACCAAATCCAACCTTCTCCATGCCTACTTGGATGTTGTAATCATATCTCATCTGTACCTCACAAAGAATTTGTTAGCATCGGAGGTTTCACCAAGGTCACCACGAATAACAGTGAAAGGAATATCAATCTGAGTAGCACCATCCGCATCGCTTGGAGTTGGAACTTCAAAGAATGCAGAAGCAGCACCCATCTCAATAATCTTTCCTTCTGTATCACCCACACGAACACCAATGGCTCGTCTTGGCTCTTCACGCAAGGAGTTCATCAACTGGAAATCCTTTGGTCGAAGCAAGAGGGTAATGGAACCTGTAATTGTAGGCTCATTGATGATGTAACTTGCAGGAGGGAATTCCTCACCTGACATTTCAGTCAAAGCTGGAGTTGTAATGGCTCTGTCAAAATCAAAGTTTACAGAGGTTACGTCCAGTGAGTTGATCAAGTTGAACAAGTGATCCTGAGTTGCTGATGTTGCTGCAGCCAAAGCATTGGTATCACTAACATCTGCATTAGAAGGATTGTAATCCAGCAGGTTTTCACCAGCAGTACTATCCTTAACAGCATCTGCCATAAATACTTGAACTTTCCGTTGATCAATAACAGAAGTAGACAAGGCCACATCTGGAAGGAATGGAATCAAGTAAACAGTACCTGCAGAAATACCACCAGCACCAATTGTTGTTGCTCCACCTAGTGTAACTGTTGCTCCATTAATGGCTTTTACCTCAAATGGCCCATAATCCGTATCAGCAGTAAGGGTAGATCCACTAACTGTACCACCGGACTTCACACGAAGCTTTACTTGAGAACCTGCAGTAAAGTTTCCTGCAATACTTTGTGCAAAAGTAACATCCGTTGCTGTAACAGTAGAATCCTTACCATGACGCTTTGGAGAAGTCAGAATGACATCAAAGTTCGTGCCTGATGTAATTGCTCCAATAGCAGGATTACACTCTGCTGTACCTGTGTAGAATACACGATTGGATTGGAATCCACTGGTATAGGTTACTGCACCATCCTTTGCAAAAGTTGCACTGAATGAAGTAGGTAGGGCACCAGTTGCTGTATACATCTGCATGGAATCATCAGTAAACTGACGACTATGCACAGACAAGGTCTGGATCGTGTTTTGCAGGAAGTAAGAAACACAAGTTGCATTTGTTGAAGTGACATTTGCAGTGCTTGAATCTCCAGTAGAGTAACCATTATGAGCAGTACTCATAAACTTGGTTCCACCAAAACATCTTCGTAGAATCTTATCTTCTTTTGGAAGAGTGAAAACTACTCTCTCTGCTGTTGCTGCAGCACCTGCTACTGCAGGAGTGCTTTTCTTTGCAGTATAAGTAATCGTATCATTGTCCGGCTTAGTCGCAACAATATACAAACCATCTGCATTCGCAGCATCCTGAGTTCCACTTACACGAATAGTGTCTCCAACATTGTAATTGGTAAAAGCACCAACCTTTGCAAGCTGAACACTGGTTCCTGCAGGATTTGTTACAGTCAGTCCTGTTGCAGCATCTGCAGCAACAATACCACCAGGCTTTGCGTAATACTCCAGATCAAAAGTGGAGTACTCCATGTAGTTCAATACACGGTCAGTTGTAATCAACTCTGGGCCAATCTCACTTGTATCAGAGTAGTTACCTTGTTGACCAATAATTGGGACAGTTGTTAGTCCAAATGCATCAGCAGCAAGTGGATTTTGAGGTAGGGTTGTTGTCGCAGAACCAGTATGGTTAGCATCAATAGTTCCTGGAGTCGCCTCATTTACCAGAAACACAATAGCCGACCTGGATCTGTTTAGTCCTTGAGGTAAAGCCATCTTTTCTCCTTAGTCTGAAGAATACACATAGAATTCAACTGAGATTGGTATTTCAAAGTGTGGCCCCTGACCAAACCCTGGCCCAACCTCAAGT
>Ga0070749_10000664_pt1 | contig 23204 bp, 35 predicted proteins | sample VirMetDEL_Nov_18_FD_75180 | JGI IMG/M metagenome (GOLD analysis project Ga0070749, IMG submission 75180) | Aqueous microbial communities from the Delaware River and Bay under freshwater to marine salinity gradient to study organic matter... | ecosystem: Environmental > Aquatic > Marine >...
CCGTATGCGGTGACGGTGCCTTCGATCTTCCATTGCACCGTCAGCACTTCACCGGGCAAGTCGTGAGCGGAAGCGAGCCTGCGAATGTGGGGCCACAGAATGTTCCGGACCTGCCGGTGCGTCGTGGCGGTGGTGACTGCCATAGCGGTGCCGGGGGCGTGGGAAGCGATCCACCATGCGACCACTCGCGCCGCTAGGTGAGATTTGCCGGGGGCGTGGCAAGCCGGGACCACGGTGCGCTTATTGTCACGCACGGATTCCAGAATCTCAGCCTGCTTAGACCAAATCGTCTCCCTCAAGCCCTCAGTAACGAACCCAACAGGGTCTTCCTGATACCTGGCCCACGGATTGTCAATCTCCGCTTCGATCATGCGCTTCAGGGCAAACCGCTCCTCAGGGCTCATCACCCGATACAACTCAATGCGCTTCTCAGGCGAAGCCGTCAGCACCTGATCCACAAGTCGCATCGGTCATCACCTCCACCGCCCACTCAATGCCCTGCATGAACGCTGCCGCCTCCGCCACCGTAAGGTCACGCCTCACCGGGGTAGCAAGCAGCCTATTGGTATCCGGCATCTTTCAGCGTCTCCAACATGACCCCAAGGGGCATGATGGCGGGCCAAGCGTCAATCGACGCCTCACCGAAACCGTCAGGGCGGACGATCAGCAGCGGGGTACGGTCACCGGCCCGTTCCGCTGCCTGTCGCATCCAACCCGGAAGGTCTAGCCCACGGCGGGCCTTCACCTCAATGTCCAGCCCCACCACCCCAAGCACATCCGTGCCCTGCCTACCCGCACCGGTCGGCTCAGCGTAAGGCCAGCCCGCTACACGGAACCGCTCAGCCACGATCCGCTGAGAGGCATAGCCCCGATGCTTACGCGACTGCGACGGCATCAGGCGCTGCCACCATCCCCTGCCGTGCCCAAGTCTGCACGGGCCTCAAGCACGCGAGCCACCTTCTCCTCCAAGTCCTGCATGGACACGTCAATCTGAAGGTTGCCGCCCTCAGCCCCGGTTACCTCGTACCGTTCCTTGCGACCATACTTCTGTGGGCGGGTCCGCTCAAGCCACCACGCGGCAGCCTGCCATGTGCCGTCCCTAGCGGCCCTCTTGATGATGGCGACGTTCTCCACTTCGGCGGCGGCTTTGGCCCTTTCTATGGCCTCGCGAAACTCGCCGTAATGGTCGTCTGCGCCGTCACCTTTCTGCATCCATCGGTAGAAGGTGGCGGGGTCTATTCCGGCGTACCTAGCGGCGGCATCTTGGTAGTTGCCTGCTTGGATGGCGTCCACGATCTTCTCTTGGATTTCGGGTGTGAGTTTCGTTGGTCGGCCCATACGGGGGATTGTACATGGGGGTGTGCCTATTTGGCCCGCTCGTCTGCTCTGATTTCTGCTATGCGGGTGCAGTCGCAGACGCAACCGTTGTGGGGGTCACATTCTATGCAGCGCCATTCATCGTTAATGCAGCCCGGGGCTTGACAGAACTTGTCGTGGATCATAGGAGTGCGAGGGTTTCTTGTGAGTGTCTACCGGTGTAACGGCCCACGGTGCGGCCTTCATGTGGGGGGTGGTCTGCGGGGTGCGGGAACGGATACTCCTCATGCAGACGGCCTTCCAACTCCATGCCCATCTCTGTGCGTGGTGCGGCGGATTGCTTAAAGAAGAACGCCACATCAGCGGCTTCGCATCGGTCCCTCAAATCGACGGCCCATTCGTGGGGCATGGGGCGGAAGCCCTTGCCTGACTCTCCACCGACGATGACCCAATGAATCCCGGTTAGGTCTAGTGAGGGTAGTGGGCCTATGAGCGGTTCGCATGACAGGAACCGCACGTCCACGGGTATGTCACGGAGGTGGTCGGCACGCCACACGTACTGATCGGACTCAATGGTGGTGCCTAGCCAAATCTGTGTGGGGACTTTGGCTATGCCCCTGCGGCTGAGCCATCCTTCCCTGCCGATCATGTAGTTTCGCATGAGGGCGGGGCGCTTAGTGAGGACGAGGTAGTCGTGTTGGGCTTGTGCAGCCATCTCATCAAACACTTCGTCTATCTGCTGTCGGGTGAAGTCGGGGTGAAATACGTCCGACATAGAGTTCACGAATACTCTACCGGGCTTTAGTTTGCGGAGTTGTGTGACTTTCCCCGGCTTAAACGTGGGGGTGAATCCGTTGGGGAATGCGGGTGCGCCGAACTTGAGTGCGATGGTTTCGGCGTAGCAGTTATCGCATCCTGGGCTGATCTTGGTGCAGCCCGTCATTGGATTCCATGTGTGTTCTGCCCACCTGATCTTGGTGTCTTTCATGGGGTGTCCCTTCTGTTGTGGGGGCGTCCCAACCCCCTGCCTAATCCCGGTTAGTTTACCAGAGAATCTGATACATCTTGAGGGCCTGCTGTTTGTAAATGTGGCGTGTCGTGCGCGTGTATCCAAGCGTGGCGCAGTAGTTGTCCCAGAACTTCTGCTGCCAGCGGGAGTACAGCATCAGCCCATACTTCTTGTGGTCCGTCCAATCCTTAGGGATACCGGCAGCGTGCGCGAGCCGAGGTATCGGGGTGAGGGCGAACATAATGCACGTGACCGCCACCGGCACACCCGGAGCCCGCTCAGCGCACAACCTCAGTTGGTCCTGCGGGATACCCCAAGCGTCAAGGTCAATCAAATCGAACTCAGCGAGGTCTAGCGACGGCATCACCTTACGGTTGTCCCCGACAATGATCTTGGGATCGGAATAGGGCTTCTTGTCGATCTTGAGAATGTCGAAGGACACGTCGGGCAGTTCAGCGGCGACACTTTCCCAGATGAGGCTGTCTCCTGCGAATGCGTCTAGCACCCGCACCCGATCCTTACTCAACCCCCGTATCGCATCGGTGCGGAGTTGCACCTTCACCTTGTGATGCGAGTTATTCGTCTTAGTCAGACCCGGGCCTCTAGTTCTGGCTGCTGGCAACTTCCACCTCCACCGGAAGGCCCTCAAGCACCGATTCGATCATGTCATGCAAATGGATAGGGGCAGCCACAAGCCAATACGTCCGCTCAAGCGGGCGAATCTCCACGTCCTCCTCCGACTCGTCAGGAAGATCGGTGGATTCTTTAATCAGTTTGTCTAAATCTTTCGCATCCCAGCCCGTGCCCAACAGGTCAGATTCGTGCATGACCTCTTTCAGTAGCGTGGCGAGCGGGTCTTTGTCGTACTTGGCCCGGTCGCTTGTCCGGTTGTCGGCTAGGAGAATCTTCTTAGCCTGAGCGTCGTCTACGTCAAGGTACATAACCGGAATGGTCTTCATGCCCACGTTCTGAGCGGCCTGCCACCGGTGCGTACCCGCAAGGATCACATCTGTGCCCTCTTGCGCCAGGATGGCCCCGTAGAAACCGTTAATGCGGATGGACTCAGCAATCGCATCCACATCCCCGACCCGGGGATTCTCCGGATGGGCCTTCAGTTGCCCAATGGGCACGTTCACAACCTTGGGCTGCTTAACAGCCATAACCCCTCCTACGTGTACTGTCCCACGGCCTCAGCCGAGAACTGAGTCTTATGCGCCGACGCAAGCGACCGGCCCACCTCAATCTGCACCCCAAGCGTGCGGATGCGCTCCTTGCACGCCCTGACCTTAGCCTGAGCCAACTCAGCCATCAGGTTCTCGTCCTGAGTCTCAAACGTGGCGATCTGCCTACGCAAATCCATAGAGCCCACGGCCTCAAGGAACTCACGGGCGTAAGCCACCTCATACGCGGCCTTGGCCCGCACCGCCTCCTCGTCCAACACAGCGATTTCCTGAGTAGCCGCATCCAACATGCGCGAAAGTTCAGCAAGCCGCTCAAGGGACTGAGCCTGATTAGGAATCATGCCGTCCACAGTTCCTTAGGCGTGGGTTCCATCTCAGTCCACCCCAACTGAAAGTGGCACGTGGTGGCCTGATTACCCAGATTAGCGAACCGCATAACGTAGTCAGACGACGGGCGCAGAATGTGGACCCTAGCGTCAGTCGCATCCCAAGCCACGTTATTTGACGACAGTACAAGTTCTTCAGCCACCGTGGTGCCTCCCGTAGCCGATGTGACATTAGAGAACACGGATTCGTGGTTGTCCGGGTAGTTGCGGTTCAGGTTGTACCCGACCCCGGCGCTTGTGGATTTAGTGACCGTAGCGCCTTCGATCAGTTCCGCATAGAGTTCGGCGCTAGTAGAGCCGATGGTGAAGAACTCAAACACGACAAGGAGTGCGGGGGTGGTGAGGCACAGGTCCACGGTAGTCGTACCGTCAATCGTGAACTTCTTGCCTAGGAGATACACGAATCCGCGCTTAGCGAGCCCGTCAGGTTCCGTAGACGACTCCGCGTACTGCCGCTTTAACCAGAAGTTAGTCATCGTCGTCTCCGTCTAGTGACTCAGCCTTACGAACGTCAAACCACACTTGGCAGCCGGGGCACATCCGCCAAGTGCAGAAGCGACAATGCTCTGTCAATCTGCTGACGAACAGCGGAATGTTGCAGTAGACGCATCGAATCGCATTCGGCAAGTCCATGCCTTCTCCTGCTTTCTTCCGCTCCGCACTCAAGCATAATGCGGGTAGCCGCTCCTATCAGGATGTGCAAGTCCTCATCAGACATGCCTTCGACTTCTTGTGTTCCCCAGATCGCATCGGACGCCAACAGTACGTCCCCAACAATCATGTCTTGCATGGCTTCTCCCTTCACAGCCAATCATCTTCGTCTTCCCAGATGGAATCATTATCGAAATCTTGCAGCATGGACAGCAGCCACCGTGCCGCGACAACACCGACGGTGACGCCTAGCGCACCGCACATGATGAGAAACACGGTCAGTTTCACGGCTTGCCTTTGCCGTCCGGTGTGTACAGGTGTGACAGCGACCTTAAGTAGCGGTTTGCGCGGTTCTCCTCCCGTGCCTGCCCGCACCAGAACGCGCCGACCACAGCCACTACCAAACCCGCTACTCCTAGCGTGATACATACGATCACGACTATCAGGCTAGGCATTGTCCTGTGCTTGCCGCGCACGAGCGTGTTGCTCAGCGATGTACTCGCGGAGAATCTTGTACACGTTCTGCTCAGTCGTGCCCATAGCCTCAGCAATGGCGCGATAAGTGACCTTCATGTCACGCAACGCCATGATGAACGTGCGACGCTCAGCGGCGCAATCTTCGATGCCTCGCTGATGCTCACGGATGCGCTCAGTAAGCGCAGAAATCTGGTTCAGGGCGTGCTGCTCTTCGGTGACACCCTGGTCAATGGCGGTCATTCGGTTCCCTTTCTAACGGCGGTAGTTCATCCTATCCCTACTGGGGTGAGTCTGCGGGTTTGTGCGCGATCCTGCCTCCGTCCTCAGTCAACAGCCACCAATCACCGTCACCGTCTAGGTACGCATGGATCAGCGGGTCATCTAGGTCATACAGCAGGTATCCCGTTTGGTATGCCTCCGTGCGGTGAGACTCAAGCCATCCGTGGCAGCCGGTAGTTCCGGAACCACATAGAACTAGGAGGTTCTGTGGGGCATTCGCATCGGGCCTGCGAGTGCCGCCCATGCGGCGGGGGCGGCGGTGGTGCAGCGACCATTGGCTACTGAGGGGCAGCAGGCACCGCTCGCAGCGATACAGAGCCCGTAGGAGCGCCATGTGTCGAACCTGTGGCGAGGGACCGGTCATCCTCATTAAGCCTCCTGCGGGGCTGCTAGGGCCATGCGGGAGGGATGTACGCGGGAGCCTAGGGCCAGCGGCACGCCGCCGGAGTGGCAATGGTGCCCCGGATGAGCCTTGCACCACGGGCAACGCAATCGCATCGCCGCCCTAAACATAACCCAATCCCGGTTAGGGTCAAGGGCCTTGTAGGCCGCGTCCGGGGTCACTCCGGCCTCTTGGCAAGGCCACTCAGGTTCACGTCCCGCTGAGCCGTTGCCGTGACCTGACGCTTGACGCCGACCTTCGCATCCGCCACAGCCTCAGCAGCCTTGTCATCCAAGCCGTCAGCGATAGCGATGAACCACGCCCCAATCCAATCCTGATACGCTCGAACATCATTAGCGTCAACAGGCGGCAGCGGAGCGACCCTGTTACCGATACGCGCACGCCGAACAGCCCCAACCCGGGTACACACATCCGTGGGCAGGATCGAATGCGGGGACTCCTTGTAGTGTGCGATAACCGCCTCACGGGCGTCATCGAACATGAAGCCACCGATGAAGGCGTGCCACGCCGTAACGTCAATCTCACCAAAAGACCTACGTGAGTCCACGGCAGCAATCATCGCCAGGATGGCGGCAGTCTCTTGGAGTGTCATTCCGCCCCCGTCAGGATGCGCGACAGCCCGGAGATGCGGTCCTCAGCCGTAGCGGGACCACGACGGGTAGACGCCGTAGGCGGGTTCATCATCACGTTCACCTCAGACGCCAGGGTAGAAGGGTGCAAACCCTTCGCGGACACGGAGCGACATGCCTCCAATACTACCCCAGGTGCGAAACCCTGATCTAGTAGCAGCCTGACTTCCCGAGCCGTCTGCCCTATCACTCGCTCAGGCGGACGAGTACGCAAACCGTCAATCCACGCCTTCACGATGGTGCCCGCGTTCGCGGCTTCAGACGCGACAACTAGTTCTTGGTTGTTATTAGACGGTTGTAAGGACGATTGACCCCTAGCAAAGTTGGGGAGTTGACCGTCAGAGTTGGGGAGTTGCGGGTCAAAGTTGGGGAGTTCGACCCCAACTGAGTTGGGGGTTTCCTCACGGGGGTTCTCCCCAACAGAGTTGGGGTTAAATGGGAGTAGGCGATACTCCGTAGCACGACCCTTACTGCTGCCTTTCTTCTCAATCAGCAGCGTGCCATCCTGCACCATCTGTAACACAGACTGACGCACATACTCCACAGAACACCGCGCCTTACGGGCAAGCGAGTTCTGCCCCGCATAGAACCATCCCTCATCATTCGCATGGTCAGCCATAGCAAGATGCAGCAGCAGACGCGCCCCCTCATACGGGGACTCAGACCAAACACGGTCCATCCACTTAATGCTCACTCAGCCTCCCAACCACAGTTGGGGCACGGCTTGGACTTACGCCCATGCGGCTCAACCTCACGGCCCGCAACGAAATCACCATGAACGTACACCTTGCAACGGTCCCGCGATTCCTTAAGCCGCGCAATACGCCCATCCTTGTGCATCACGGACAGAACACCCGAAGCGGTGCCGTGATGCCACCCCATCGCATCGCCCAGTTCCTTCCATGTCAGCCCCTCAGCCCCTGCCTGATGCAAAGCAAACAGCGCCGCCGACTGACGGTATGAAGTCACACCGGACTTGTCCGCATCCTCAGCCCGCGCCCTTGACGTACTTGACCCGGACCAACCCGAAGTACCCGCGTAAGGCAGGCTAGGGCTACTGTCATTTAGCAGCGCCTCCATGACCAACGCAAAACTACCGAACTGATCCCATAACGTAGGCTCTTCCACCCCGTGCTCCCTTCTACATGCCACTAAGCCCTGGCAACGTGCCAATCCGTGACCGCCTCGCCTAGCGCGGCAGACCACTCATCCGTAATCTGAAACCCCTTAAGGTGCGCGACGATACCAGCGATAACCGCCTCATCCGGCGCAGACTTAATCGCATTCATGGCCCGCGTGTACGTCTCCTCATCCATCACCGTAGGAGAATCGACAGGAGCCCGCTCATACGACTGTGAATCCGGGTCAGGCTCATCAGTAGGCAACGCAAGAGCCTGCAACAGCGCAGTACGAAACGCAACGCTCATAGCCTTAGCCGTAGCCTTGTCACCGGAATCCATAGCCTCACCCGGCACCGTAGCCGTCAGACTAGAACCGTCACCCGCCGTGAACGTGTACTTGACGATAACCCGCACATGCCCCATAGGGGTACGGTTCTTGCCAATCTCCACCGTGCCGTAATCGAAAGACTGCACATCCGGAGTAACCACAACGCCATGACGGCGCAAAGCCGGAGACACAGCGTTAACCACAGCGTCAATGCCACGGAAGTTAAACCGCTGACCCTGGTTGTAATCATCCTTACGCACAGCCCCAACCTCAGCCATGATGGCGGACAGCGCCTGCACAATGTCACTCACTTAGACACCTCCACGGAGAATCGAACGTCGTGACCGGTGACCTTAACCCCCGGCACCACTTCACCGGAGTGAGGGTCAATCGCATTCTCACCCGACACCTCAAGCACAACCTTCATGTCAGCGACATTGGGTTCTTCCTTAACGCGCACAAGGTCAGGGCGGTTAGCCTTAGCCCACTCAAGGAACGCATCCTTGTCCACATCGAATGACGGTTGAGCAAGGCGAGACTTAATCGTTCCGTACGGAGTAGAAACAGACTTGCGGCCCTCTACGCGCTGAGCGCGACCGTACTCAATGAGGATGGCCTCAAAGTAGTCCGTGTCACGCAACGGCTCACGGGACTGCTGCTCAGCCCACGCCTGAATGCGCTCAATCTCCGCGTCTGCGATGTGTTGGATTTCCTTGAGCCGCTGACTAGCAGCAGCCATCTTTCGCATAGCCCACACGGCTTGCTCATCGTTCTGAATGCGGAACCGCTCACGGTCCTCAGAGGCTACGGGCGCTTCAGCGTCCCAGTCGATAGCCTCAATGCTGTCACTCATGCCGTCTCCCTTCTTAGACGTGACCCCACCATAGCACACCCCAGTTAGGTAATGGGAGGGGGGTACACTAAACCCAACGGCTACGGAACTCCCTTCCCGTCGCCGCCGCCGCCGACAGTCCCCCCTGTCAGAGCGGCAAGAGGAAGCCCGCCGGTCCCCCCGTGGCGGGCTTCCTCATTTCTCAGCCTCGTGCTTGTCTTCGCATGACCGCGCAAGCGAAGGCACCGGAAACCTACGCCCACACACGGCGCATGTCCAAGCATCCATGACTACGGCTTGATCTTGCCGAACATCCGCTTCTGAGTGGTAGGGGAGAACTTACCGTGAGGGTTATTCCACCCCTGAGCCTTCTGAAAGCGAACCACAGCAGCAGAAGGATACTTCTGCTTGCCCATCTCAAGCGGACGAGTCTCCTTAAACCCAAGATCAAACAGGCGGCAAGCCACACGCCACGTAGCCCTATTCGCTAGACGCTTCTCGTCGGCATTACGCACCACAGCAAGCGACGGCACGGTGCCATCCCACGTCTGCGGACTCTCCATAAACGCCTTAGTCTGCTCACGCCACCAAGGAGCGTTGTACGGCTGAGGGTTCGCATCGCCAGGGAAAGAGCGCCACGGCCCGTCAATCGTGTCATTCTTGCGCCCCAGACACGGAGAAGGCCCCTTGGGATTCCAGCCGTGACAGCCATCCGTGTAGCACTTGTGCGTACCGATAGCCTGATCCACGTCCCATCCGCACAGTTCAGCAAGCGCCGCAAGCGTGCGGGCGGTGTTCTCAATCTGATACGGCGTCAGCGACGAAGCGGTCTTACCGGGATCGTCAATCTCAATACCGAACAGGCGAGTCTGCCCAAGGAAACCACGTGAAGGAATACCAAGCGCCGGAACAGGTCCGCCATCACCACAATGGTAGGCCGACCCCGACGAAAGCAGGTAAGAATCTCCCGGGCCACGCCCGATGAGCATGTTACAAACCGGGCGGTCATACGCCGTCACAGCCCAATACAGGCTAGGAGCGCCCTTTGAGCCCGTAGCAGAAGCCGTAGCCGTGTGATGAACCACAGCGCCCGTCAAGCCCGGAGAACCATCCGGTCCACGCCACGGACGCCCAACCGTGTCCCAACCCTTGTACGTCCGAACATCCACGCCATGATCCATCAGCGCGGCAAGCATCTGCGACGGGCTAGGGTTAGCGGTCACGCCTCAGGCTCCTCATCCAAATCCACAACGTCAATCGCATCGGGCAAGGAATCGACAACCTCAGGCGACCACCCTGCGGGCGGAGCCCCTACCTCAATGTCAGCCAAGTCAAGGCTGCCGTCGTGGCCCTCACTCATCGTCGGGATCAATCATCACGGCCTCGTCCGCAAGCGAAGGACCGTAGAACGGGCCGACGTTATTGGAAGCGATGGACGTGAGGATCGAAAGCAGCGCAGCCGTGCCAGCAACAGCGAGTGCCTGAGTCCAGTCAATGTTCAGGATCGTGATACCAGCGGCGAACACAGCGATGAGGGCCTGACAGAAAGTCTTGAGCGCCCGCTCCCCGGCTGCCTTGACGAACTCCATGCTGAAGATACTCATGCGCTCAGAGCCTCCCAAGTAAGAACGTCCACTTCACCGTTAACCTTCAGACCCTTGGAGCCCTGAAAGACGCGCACAGCGCGAGCAAGAAGCGTGCCGTACCGCCCATCCTGAGGGCCATCCCAGCCACCCTTAGCGGCAAGAAGACGCTGAACCTCAGCAACAGCGGGGCCATGATCGCCCTGCTCAAGCCGACGACGAAACGTCATCGTGGTCGTGACCTTAGGGGCAGCGGGCTTGGGAGCCGCTGCCTTCACCGGAGCCGCAATCGCATCGGCCTTAGGCTCGTCAACAGGAGGAGCCGGAGGCGCGGGAGTAGCGGCCTTACGCCGGGGACGATTCTGCTCAGTCATGCGAATCAGTCTACCTCCTGAACCGGGGTTATGAGGGGAGTTGGTTTACGCGCTGCTCAATACGCAACTGACGATCCTCAATCGCCGTCACCCGCACAGCCAAATCCTTAGTTAAATCTAGGGTGTCACACACCTTGTCCTTCAGCGACTCCCCACCATTACGGTGCAACTGACCGTCCATCGCATTCAGCCGCTGCATCACCCCCGGCACAGCCGAGCGACCCGGCTCCTCAGGCTCACCATCCCAGTCACGCTGAAACTTCTTCCACCATGTGAGGGCTTCACGAATCTCACGCCACATCGGATACAGCGCATACCTGACTACACCGGCGAGAGTAAGAATCCCGGCAGCAAACCAGAACACCGTATCTAACGAAGGCATGGTCACCATTATGAACGATCGTTAAACATGCAACTAGGGTTACTCAGCGGGTCCAATGTAATGAACACCGAAAGCAGGAGTCGCATTAAGAGCGCCGCCCGAAGTCTGCTCCACCGTCAACTCCACGTAGTTAGTAGCCGACAAACTCACCGGGCCAGACACCACCGTCAACTCAGTAGTACCCGCACTAGCCGTAGAAACCCTATGCACAGCAAGAGAAGTTGACCCACCCTGCCGAACCTTAACCCCACGAATACCCGTAGCGTTAGCCTCAAACGAAACCCACCCCGTGAACGTGTACCACCCATCCAACGGAACCGTGATACGAGTTGGATTAGTGACACCCTCCCACATGCCCCACGGGTCCGTACCCACCTCAGCGTTCATGGCAAGAGCAGTCTCCGTAGCATTAGCAACAGACGTAGCCGCCCCCGTAACCCTCAAAGCGGGAACACCACGCGGAGCAAGATGCCCAATGGCAAACACATCAGAGCCATCCGTAAGCAGCCACACGTGAGCCCCCACACGCGGCGCATACGAACCCAAATACTTGACCCCACTTACAGCCTCAGACGAACCGGCAATCGTGACCGTCACCCCATACGACGACACCGCCGTGACCTCACCCTGCCTAACCCGAAGCCCAGGATGAGCAGCCACCTGACCCGCAAGCCGCTCAATCGCATCCATCACTCCACCACCCGAACCGTGCGAGCCGTAGCCTGCATGGGGACAGACGGCGACAAGGGAACCGTGATCTGGTCGATAATCATTACCCGGTCAGTCTTAGTACCCGGATTATTGACAAGCACCACATCATTCACGTCAATAGCCGGGTCCACAATGAACTCCCACGACACATTCTGAGCAAGCCCAAGCCCGCGAGACAACAGCAGCGCCGCCGCCGCCGTAGCCGCATTAGTGTCAACCACCGCCGACTGAGAGAACACCTTAGGCACCTCCCCAAACGGGCCATAACGATACGTGGGAGAAGAAGGGTCTTCATCCCACACCTCAACCCGGAACGGTGTCAACAGCCACGACGACTCAACCACATACACCACACCGTTGTACGTGTCCGTAGTCGTGTCGGTGCGAGCCAACTTAATCAGCACATCCGTATCCGAGAACGTAGCAACCACGCTAGCCGAATCAGCAGAAGGGAACGGCTGCAACGTACACACACCATTCTGGTCAAAGAACAGGTCATAGCCCGCAATCTCCGCCAAATACACAGCGTCCTTCCACGGATCAGAACCCGACTCCTGACCTAAGACCTGCTGCTCAACATCCACGTCAACCGTAGGAAATGACAAATCCACAGCAGGCCAACGATTCTGAAGAATCCCAGTAAGCGCATCAGTCAAAGGCCCAGCCCCTACCTGATACGGGCCAAGCCACAGATTACGAGAAATGCGAACAGACCTGTCCACCCCCGTGATAGAAATAGAAATGCCATTAGGGGTCTGATCGAAAGTGATACTAGTCATCACGAACACCCCCAACGGCACCGTCTCCTCCGTGCCACCCGCATACTTAACCCCCCGATACAGGCGCAACTCATTGCCAAACGGAGTAATCGCATCCACCGCAGTAGACGGCACAAGGCTGTTATCTCCGATGCCAGCAAGAAGGGTAACCGAACACGTGCGCCGCGTAGCCTGCGAAACGCTCACCGTCACAGAGCCATCCTGAACCGGCAACTCAATAACCTTCTGCGAGCCCCGCCACACCTCAGCACGCGCCACAGACACATGCGACTTGCGAACCTCAGCCCGGAAGGCATCCGTAGTCGGATACATCAGGGACTGACCTGAACATAGTCAGCAGTAATGTCCCGAACGATCCTACCCGCCGCATACCGCTCCACCCATGACCGCGTGACGATGCGAATGTAGTTCTGCCGCCCCAACGGGTCTTGCACAAGCAGCGTGCCCTGATGAGACAACACATCCTCAATCGCATCCCATTGCGTATCATTCAGCGCCGTCAACCTCAGTTGCCCATCCACTCCGCCGATAAGGCCAGCCACCACAATAGGAAGACTCCGGCCCAACACTCGGAACACCGTATTGGGCTCTTCGATACGGCGGGTCAACTCACCCGTGGCAATAAGCGAACCCACATTCAGGGTAGGGTCAGCGACAGCCTTAAGCCACCACGTGCCGTCATTCGTGACAAGCACCTGAGGGATAGCGGTAGACCATGCACTAGGAATGCGCTCCTCACCGCTAACCCCGATAGAGCGAGCCCGATAACGCACAGTAAGCCCACGCGGAGCCTCATAATCGGTGACCGTGGCGGTGTAGGAACCAGACACGGCAATGTCGTCGCCATCCCGAAGCAACGCCCACGTGACACCCGAATCGTCGGAACGCTGCACTTGGAAATACTGCGACGTGTACGAACCACCCGCAGCGTCACCCGTAAGCGTGAGAGTAGCCTTACCCTCAGTAGCCGACCACGCTGCATCCACCGTAACCGTAGGGGGCGGAGTAAGGCTAAGCGTAAACTGCTCGTAATCCCAATCCGACCAGAACGGCTCACCGTTAATAGCCTTAGCCACCCGCACATAAGCCCGATACGTGCCCGACAGCAGCGGCTCAGCAATAGCAGCACCCAACTCGCTACTGCCCACAATCCCAGAAGTCCACGTCGCATCGGACGTAGCAGGATCAAACCCGCCCGCCCCATACTGAGCCGACGTAAACACCTTGATCTGGTAGAACCCCTGAGGGTCAGCAGCATCCGGATCGGTGTACGTCCATTGCACCTCAGGGGTAGCCGAAGAAGTGATAGTCCCGGTAGGAGCCGTGACATTGAGTGTGGGCTGAGACGCCACATCCACGTCAATGTACAACTCGTACACGTAGCCAATGTCAGAAGAATCTTTGTACTCAATGTACTGACCGCGAAGCGCGTCAATGCGAGTCTGATCCCAAGCAGCACCATCAGGAGACGCGGAGAACCATGCACCCGTAACATCCACGGGAACAGAAACACCGACAGCGCCACGAACCGCGTAGCCCGTGAAATAGTACGTCTGACCTGACACGCGAGTGCCAAGCATCAAATCCATCTTGCCGTTAGCGTTATCGGTTTCGACGCGAGCCCTCAAACGCACCCGGCGCACACGCTCATCAGCAGCAATAGTGGTGGTGCCGAACGTAAGCGACAAAGTTTGCGTACCGGAAACAGCACTACTCTTACGCACATAAGTCGCATCGGAGTCGTCATTAGTGGCAGCAGCAGCGTTAGCCGCACCCGTAACCGTGAAGTTAGACGCGCCAGTAGAAACAGCATCCGGACGAACCGTAACAATAGCCACAACTACCTCCGCGCATTAGCGGCTTTAGCCGCAACCTCAGACAACGCCTCCATGACCGCCGACTTAACCGCTTCACTAGCGGCAGCCGGATTCTGGTCGGCACCCACCGTAACAGCCACCTGAACTCCACCGGAAGCAACAGAGATGGCAGGACTTGTCGTGTACGGGATGACCGGCGTAGTGGCGGGAACCATAGCGGAGCGCCCCTTACCCTTACCGGGCTTGCTGCCACCACCGGGTGCGGGCGGAGGCGTAACCGGAGTCATAGCAGCCGCCCATGCCGCCTGAATAGCCTGACCGATACGCTTAATCTCCGCCAGAATCTCAGCCTCACGATCCTTCAGGCCCTGAATGGTCGAAGCAAGCAACTGATCGCCAGCCGTGTAACCCGCCGTAGCCAACGGAGCAAGAGCGGCCTCAATGCCAGCCACAATCGCATCCATCTCCTTGATTACCGAGGCGTATTCAGTCTGAAGCCCAGTAACCAAAGCACGCTGAGCCGTGATACCCGCGTCATACATCACAGACGCCTGAGCATCACCGAAAGACTCCGCCATCGTCTGAGTCTGAGAAGTCAACTGATTCACATACTGCAACTGCTCATCGGTAGCCGTAGCAAGCGCAGCAGCAAACGTGCCACCCGATTCCGGGCCAGCAGACAGAATCTGCTGAATAACAGACTCCGCCACCCCACGCTTACGCAACGTGTCAATGTCCGCAATGTACTTACGTGTAGCAGCGACACGCTGCTCAAGGCCCATGATGTATTCCTGAGCCGAACCAACCTTGCCGCTGATCTTAGAGAAGTCAAGAATGGACTGAGTGAACTTCTCTTGCGCCTGATTACGCTTGTCCTCAAGGTCTTTCAGTTTCGCTGACTCAACATTTATCTTCTCGATAAGGTCATTGCGCTTCTTAATCAGTTTGACAAGAGCCTGAGTCTGATCCTCCACATACTTGACTAGCGAATCAGCCTTAGCCTTATCCAACTCGCCAATGCCCTCGCCACCGCCAAGGCGCTGCTCAATGAGTTCCTTAGCCCTATCAAACAGAGCAATAGCCTGATCCACACTCAACTCAGCAGACTTGTACGCCTTATCAAACTCGCTAGGCTCCCCAAACCTATTCGCCAAGAAATCAGCAAGCGTCTTACGAGCCGACTCACGCTCATCCGCAATCTCTTGGAAAGTAGACAAACGTTCACGAATCTCACCCAACTTACGAGTAAGCACATCCAACCTACGCAACTTACGCGCAAGTTTCTTCTCAATGTTGCCGATAATGCCATCCACGTAAGCCTGAGCCGCTTCAGGCGTCATACCCGCACGCATGGCCTTATCAAACAACTTATCCGACAACGTATCGAAAATACGAGACACATCGCCGCTCTTATTAAACTCCTCAAGCAGCGAGCCCCAGTTCACCTTAATGGGCTTCATCTTGCCCAAGCGGCGCGTCGCATTCAGATTCTTACGAGCCTCAGCAGCAGCCCTCTCCGCATCAGCCTCATCACGGTAAGCCCGCGCAAGGTCACGCTCAGCAGCCGCCACCTCACGCGCCGAAGCCTCCCCCTTCTTACGCTCGTCCCGAATCTCTTTAAGCCGCTTCTTCGCATCGGCAATAGCATCCTTGGAATCCTGCAAAGCCCAGAAGGCGTCTTGCATAGTGCGAGCAACGCCGTCTACGAAATCTTTAGAACCCTGAGTCCAGCCCAGACGCAGACCTTGGATAAGGTTGTCACCTACGCGAGCAAACAGACGCGACGGGGACTTCGACTCTGAAGCCGCGTCAGCAGCGGCCTTGGCGGCAGCAATAACCCGCTCAACCGCTGCCTTAACAATGAGACTGCCCTCGTCAATACCGGCAGCAATACCGGTGGAGAAGTTCCAACCGACCGGATCACCGGCATTCTTAGCCGGAATCTGCATAGCAGTAGAAGCAGCGTTAATGACCCCAAGCAACTCAGGCTCAAGCGTCAAACCCATCTTAGCCTTAGCCGCATCGGTAGCGCCCTGAGCCATGTGCTCAAGTGCGTCAGCAGTCATCGGCGCACCCGCTTCAGCAGCGCCCTTAAACGCCTGCTCAATGTTCTTCTGAACATCAGTCTTAAAGTTCTTGGCACCCTTACCGACAGCAAGGCCAGCGGCGGTCATAATCTGCTCAACACCGACAGGCAGATTGTCCATAGCCCGCAAGAAAGTCTCAATGTCAGAATCCTTGACCTTGGACGCCCGCAACGCCGCCACAATCTTAACCAGTTCCCCGGTAAAGATTTGACGCTGCTCCTCTGTGTTGTCGGTCAAGGACGTAGCGGCGGCAGCGGACTGCTCAAACGCCGAAATAACATCACCACGGAAAGCACGAATCTTAGGCGAAGTGCCAACCAGTTTGTTAGCGTTCTCCACCGCTGACGTGCCAATGTTGTCAATGGCAGCAGCAGCGGCGTCCACAGCAGAAATCTGACCCGTGACGGCAAGCCACTTCTCCTGCTCCGCACGCATGGCTTCCACAGCGGCAGCGGCTTCCGCAGCAGCGTCCGCCAGTTCGTCGGTAGCCGCCGCGGCTGTAACCGTAGAAGGACTGTACAAATCCGCAGCCTCAGCCGCACGCAACGTAGCCATGCTGATTTCGCCGGTGACAGCGGCATTATTCGCATTAGCGACAGCAAGTCCCTCTACCGCTTCTATCTCTCTTTGCGTGGAAGCCTTAGCATCATCAAGACTTCCAGTAAGCGCAGAAAGCGAATCCGCTGCTGCATAAATCTTCTGAGCACCCTCACCGGCGCTAGAAACAAGGCCCTCACCGACAAGTGAGTTAAACGACTCAATAACCCAGTTAGTATTGCGGTTCTCATCAGCGTACTCCCGCATACTTTGTGCGTAACGCTCAAGAGCGTTGCCGCCCTCAAGGTAAGCGTCAACCAACTTGTCGGTAGCAATACCAGATTGACGCGCTGCCTCAAGGATTCCCTGCTCCTCAAGATGTTTAGCGACAAGCGCCCTATGATTATCTACAAGTACGCCGTTCTGATCCAGCAAAGAATCGGTAAGAGTATCTGTGGCGGCAGCAGCGTCATCACCGCTCATAGCCATAGTGGCAAGCGCGGTAGCAATACCGACAACGACTAGACCGATACCGGTAGAAGCCAACGCCGCCTTAAACCCGTTTACAGAAGCGGTGGCTGCCTTAACCGCACCATCCGTGATACGCATAGATGTGACAGCAGAAGACCCGATAGCGCCAAACCCTCCGGACGCGGTAGCAGCACTTGTGGTAGTTGTTCTAGCGAAACTAACAATGCCAATGCCAGCACTACTAATAGACTTCAGCAAAGCCGCGCCGAATCCGGTGCGAGCAAGAATAACCATCGCCGCTGCCGCCGCAAGAATAGGGTCAGGCAAAGCAGACAAGATGGCGCTGATAGTTTCGACAACTTTAGCCGCCGCCGTAAGGACAGGGGCTAACTTAGCAACAGCAGGAATAAACTCCCTGGTAGCACTACCCGCAACCTCAAACAAAGCGACAGCCAACTCAGCCAACTGAGGAGCAAACTCTTGTGCGCTAGTAGCAACCTCAATGAGAACAGGCCCAAGTTGACTAGCAAACGCAACAGCCAAATCTGAAACCGGGCCTACAAGTTGCTCAAGCGAAGAAGACAACGCTGGCATAGCAGGCATCAAAGCGTCAATCAAAGCGTTGTTAATGGTGTCCTTAAACGTAGAAATAACACCATTAAGAGTCTTTGACTGCCGCTCCATAGCACCGGCAGCGCCAGGGAACTTCTGCATCTGCGAGATAAGCGCCTCAATGGCTTTCTCGCCGGTAAGCGACCCCTCCTGAACGGCTTGAGCCATAGCGTTCATGTCGCCGTTAAACAGTTCCTTGGCGATAGCCATGCGGGCGTTAAAGCCCGGGAGCGCGTTACCGATCTGCATGAGGTCTTGCTGCATAACGCGACCGGCAGACTTAATCTGGCCCATCGCATACACGACAGCGTTAATCGCTGAAGCGGGCTGTCCTAGCGCGGAGGTAATGTCACCGATAGCGGGCAGCAGCCGGTCCTTAACGTCGTCAGCCGCGTATCCGATAGACAGAAGGCGCTTAACGGCGTCAAGGGTTTGAGGCAACTCAAACGGGGTAGTGGCGGCGAAGTCACGCAAGTCGGCAAGATACGTCTTAGTTTCGGAAGTGGCCTGCTGCACCGACATGCCCATGCCGACGAAGATGCCCTCAATCGAAATGACTGTCTGCTCATACGACGCGGCGGCGTCAATGGCCTGCATCGTGAACTGCTTGAGTTTGGCTGTGGCTTTAGCAATAGCCATAGCGCCCAATGTGCCGAAAGCGGCACCTAAGGCAACCGTGGAGGCTTTCATTCCCCCAATAGTCTTATCAGCCCCCGTAGCGGCATTAGCGAACGCCTGAGTAGACGCTTGGGCCTGCTTAACCCCCCGAACATAGGAGGCGACGTCGGCGCGATAAATCGCAGTTACTTCAGTCTGCGCCGCCACGCCGACACCGCCTTCCTACCTGGCCTTCTTCATGGCCTGTTCATGCTCCCAGTTACGCAAATGCCACAGAGCCTCCCACTCCGTAATCTCTGCGCTAGAAATCGGGCGGTGGGCCGGGGAGCCCTCAAGCAACTCCCCGACCGTGCGACCCAACTTCTCCGCTAACTCAAAGAGAAAGCGCCGTTCAGGATTCTTCAGGAAACCGCTTGCCTGCCTCGTCCTGCGAAACCTCTCCCTCCATGCCCGACAACCTCAAACCAACCCGGGCAAGCCGGTCAATGGCCTGAGCCGACTTCTCCATCAGAGCCGCACGGTCACCCTCGTCAAAGACACGGGCACCCGACTCCGGGTCATAGGCGGTGACAAGGACAGTCTCCACATACAGAGTGCCTGCCTTAATCTCACCGTCTACTGCAATGGTGTCGAAGATGCGAACACGGTCAGAACCAGACATTCCCCGAACCTCAATGCTGACGCCCCACTCGGGAACCTCAACCATCTCAGAGGGAATGTCAACTGACTGAAGAATCTTGTCTCGCAGGGACACTACGGTCACTTCCTTTCGATGGGCCACGGAGGGCACGTAAGAGATGAGTATTCAGTTATTAGGAGGTGGCGCGGGTGATAGCACCCGACACCTGGAATGAAGCAGAGAACGAAGTCACGTCACCGACGCTACCGGAAACCTCGTAGGAGGTGAGGTAGCACTCGCCCTCATACGCGGGGTTTGACGCGCCAACGGTGCCGCCGCCGGGGATGTACTCAAACGAAACCGACGCCTCCTGGCCCAGAATGCCGGACAGAACAGCGTCAACCGTCGAAGCGCCCGCAGCGTCGAACTTGCCCGACACGCTGATGGTCGCATCGGTCAGGCCGATGATGTACTCCTTGGCGTTGTCACCGAAGGTGGTGACCTCAGCCGTCTCAATGTCGCGGCTCAGCGAAACCTCGTCGCAGTAAGCGGAAATCTCGGTGAGGGTGCCGCCTGAGTTGTCAATGCTGAACTTGCTCTTCTTGCCATGTGTGAACGCCACAGTATGACTCCTTTACTTCCGGGCGAACGCCATTGTGTAGGTGACCGACCCGGAGGAGCCTCCGGGGGCATGGGAGGCACGGAGGTAACGGTTCACCGTGCCAGTAACGCTGACCTTCTCCGATGCGGTGCTTGTAGCAGACACAGCGGTGAAGGTAGCAAGATCAGCCCACGTCGTGTTGTCCGACGAATGCTGAACCTTAAAGGTGCTGCTGCCATCGCGGGTGTTAGCGGTGACATGCAGATAGGCCGCGCCGCCATCAGCCGACGAAGCCGCGTTGTCCTGAGAAGCGCCCTCACCCGTAGTGGTGACAGCGGTAGCCGCTCCAAGCAGAACGCCACGGTCAATGCCGCCGTCCGCCTGAACTGAAAGGCTAGTGGACACCACGTCTCCGACAGGCGACGAAACCTCATACGAGGTCTTACGGGCCTGACATGAGTAGGAAGCATTGCCGATGGTCAGACCCTCAGGCGCAACCGTCGTGTACCCGGCTGCCTCAGCGCCCAGGGTGGTAGCCAACTGATCGTCAACCGCGTCAGCAGCGCCGTCGAACATGCCCGACATGGACATGGTGCCGTCTTTCAGGCCGATGATGTACGACTTAGCGGACGAGCCGAAAGTTGTCGTCTCCGCAGTCTCCACGTCCTGAGACGCTGACGCCTCATTAAAGTAGGGCGACAGGTTAGCGTCGTCTACGAGGACGCCTGTGTTCTTGCCATGCTTAAAGGCCATCAGCCCTCATCCTCCTCATCCTTAACCGGGGTGGCGAGAGCGGGGGCAGTAGCAGCAGCCGGAGCGGGCTTCGCATCGGCCTTGCCTTCAGCCTTAGCGGGCTCAATCAGGCCCTGCTCAAGAAGCCATTTCACGCTCTTGCCGGGGAGGTCGTCAACAATCTGACCCGCCTCAACCCGACGATCCGGGGGGTAACTCAATCCAACCAGAGCCCGATACTGAGCCAACCGATCCACCTCCTGACGGCACGACCCCGCGCCGCCACGGAGGCCACGGGGGCACGGATCGCATAGGCGGATCGGGGCCACTAGGGCACGAAAGTATTGCTCTACACAGTCTAGGGGCAGAAAGGCGGAACCCCCGACTTCCGGGGGAAGAAGTCAGGGGTTCCTCATCAGATACCCTCCGGGGGGACAGAGGCTATCCGGGTCTAAAGGAAATCTGAGTTGTCTAGGATTTCGTAGTCTCCGAAAGCCTTACCGGTGTTGACCATAGCGACAACATACTCAAGGGCGGTTTCGCGCTCACGAAACGTGGCGACCTTATTGTTCAGGTAGTAGACGCGGTACATGCTGCCCCCTTCAGGCGTAGTCCTGCTCGTAAACCCAACCAAGGTTCTCGTCGTAATAGTCGCCCGGTGCGTTAGTGACCGGGTTGGCCTTACGGTATGCGGCGTACTCCGCGTAGGTCATGGTCTGACCGTTAAACAGGGTGATCTGAACGGTGCCGTCTGCTAGGCGCTGAGCCTTCTTGTATCCCGCCATAACCCCTCCCTTCCTCAACCCCGATTGTATCAGACGCTAGCGGTTGCCCGCGCCACGATAGAAGCCTTCGTCGGCCTCTTAAAGAACCCGAACAGCGGGTCATCATCAGAGGCCGTCAGCGTGGCGGTGAACGTCACCGTGTCACCCTCCTCCGCGCTGACCGTGTTGTAGTTGCCTTCCAGCGACCGGGGCATGGTGCCCCACAACCGGAAGCCCTCAGTAGTCTCAACCAGCATCTTCAGCGTGATCCCGCCGGAGTACGTGTAGTACGTCTCCTGAGCCTTGATTGACACGATCACACCGGTCACCGTGTTACGGCCCTCAGGCACACTCACACCGGCTTCCAGCAGCGCCGCACGACGCGCCTCACGCTCAGCCTTGGCACCCAAGGCGGCAGCGCGAGCGGCCTCACGCTCAGCCTGCTCGGCAGCGTACTGAGCCTGACGCTCAGGATTAGGCGTACAGCGGTGGCTAGGCCAGTAGGTGCGCTGAGCGCCGTACTCCGTGCCGAACCACTCCTTAGGCTGAGCCAAGTAACGCTTGCCGCTCTTAGCGGTCATCCACGTAACCATCGTGTAGCAGTCGCGGCACATGAACATCGTGTCGCTCATGTCTTGCCCCCTTTCCACCCCTTAAGTGTACCACACCCCGGTTATGCCGCGTAGCGGGCGAACTGCCGCTCAGCAGCAGCAAACGGCCCCACGAAATAGGCGTTACCGTTCACCGCCACAACGCCCTTAACCCCGTTCGCATCAGACCACAGCGTGACCCATTGAGTAGGCGACATAGCGCCCTCAGCCACCACGGACAGGCCCGTGACCCAAGAGAAGCCCTTACGGGTCGGAGCCCAGCCCAGCAGCCTCTTGGCGCACTCTCCGCCGACCCGGCTGCCATCAGACAGGTAGGTCACCCAGCGCAGGCCGGTCTTGCCGCATTGCTGGCATTCACCCGTGCCTTCGTGGTCTTCCACGCGCCACACCGTCAAGCCGGTCATGGCACCCCCTTCCCGTACACCACCATGATACCACACCCCCGTTAGGCTACCGGCGGGTAGGGGTCAGAACGGCACCGAATCCCGAATCTGCCTTAGTCGAATGTGTAACTGACAGGCGTAAGCGATCAGGTCTTCCACCTCTTCCAAAGCATCCTGCACGATCGCATCCAACGGCCTACCCTCAAACCGTTGCCTACCGGACCCGTCGTCGTACTGCAACATCCCCGGCCCCATAATCCGGCCCTCAAGCCTGCCCACAATGTCAGCGACCTCAGCCGCATACTCCTCAGAAGTCATGGGCTCACAATACGGCTAGGTCACCCCAAGCACCATGCCCCACAAGCAACGTGACAAGGCCAGCCGGAGAATCCTGACCCGTCCGATGCTTCCACCATTGCGAACCACCGTCCAACGCCGGAATCTGAAGAAACGATTTAGCGCCCGTCTGCTCCACACGCAAATGGTGAAGGTGCGCCCCCATCAGCAACGTAGCCGAACCGATCGGCTGCATACCGTGAGCCTGACCCGCCCACCACTTAATCGGGTCACGCCCAAACTGATGACCATGCGCGAACCCCGTAGGAGTACCCGCCACATCCAACGTGATCGTCAACTCATCATCCTGCGGGAACACAAACGAAACATTCTCAAACCCACCCGAAAGACGTATCGCATCCGACACAGCAGCCGCACCCTCAACCGCCCACGAATCCGTGTACGAGCGCACCACCTTACCCACACGCTGCCCCTCATCGTGATTACCCGGCACCACAGGAATAACCACACGGTCAGCAAGCGGAGCAAACACCTTTACCTGATGAAGCATCAAACGGCGGAACACCCTGACCTGCTCCGTGATCGACAAGTCAAGACGACCGGCAGCAGCAAG
>Ga0070749_10000665_pt1 | contig 23185 bp, 28 predicted proteins | sample VirMetDEL_Nov_18_FD_75180 | JGI IMG/M metagenome (GOLD analysis project Ga0070749, IMG submission 75180) | Aqueous microbial communities from the Delaware River and Bay under freshwater to marine salinity gradient to study organic matter... | ecosystem: Environmental > Aquatic > Marine >...
GCCACACTCGTTTGAACGGTGATAATGTGTCCGTGATCAGGTCGGGGTTCTCTTTCAGATATTTCTGATCGGCATCCGACTGGCGATTCACATCCATTTGTTTCTTCACTTCCTTGGAAGTCAATGGTTCTATGTGTCCCTGTTCATCCAGGTTGGTGGGATCCAGCACCGGGCATTTGGGCAACTTCTTGTCCATGCGATTCAGTGCCGCCCGAATCTTGTTTAGAGCACGTGTCAGTTTGAACACCTGGTCCAGGGTGATATCCCTGTTCCTGCCTCCTCTGTGTATGGGTCCAACGTTTTGTGCCACCCCGGGTATCACGTCCTCGTCATGATTGTTCCACTCATCGATCTGAAGCACGTCCTTGAGTGATTTAAGATCGATCAGGTATTGATACAGCTCCTGCCGCTCTTCCGGGGTCATGGTCAGCATCTTGGCATCCTTGTGGCGCCCCTTGGCCGTGGTGTATCCCCCGGGTATATCGTGTATAAGACTCATTTGTTCCTCCTATTGTTTTATTGTATTATTTTCCTGCGGTCCCGTCAAGTTTTCTTTGCCTGATCAGGTCCACTATCTCCTGTGCCCGTATGGATGACTTCTGCTCATCATAGGCCAGCTGGCACTTGATCACTTCCTTGAGTGAGTAGCCCTGATTCTTGATCAACCACGCCAGCGGCCTCAGTCGCTTGATCTCCTCATCGCTGAGTGTGTCCTCGATCTGTGCCACCCGTGGTCCGCTGTCCTGCTCGGCCAGCAGTTGTTTCAGTGTTGGATGTTTGGTTGTTGTTGCTTGTTTGGCGTATCTGCCCATGTGTTTGCTCCTATGTTTGGTGTTTGTGTTGTGTATTCTTCGATGGTTCCCCATCTATGAATTCTTATGCCGTCTTCTCGGAACCAATATTCCTGTCGCAGTTCCGGTATTATGGCGTGCCATCCCCGCGCGGCCAATTCGGTCCGCATCAGCGGATACTGCTCGAGCCATTGCCCTATCTTTTCTTGAGCCAATCTTTCTTTCGCCATATGATGTTGTCCGCACGCCAGGGCAACTGTGGGTTCCGCCTGGCCATACAGTATGAGCTGGTGCGCCCGGCCCGCAGATGGCGGTCATCGATCAGCATGAAATCCCTATACTGTTCAAATGTCAGCTCGTGGGCCTCTTGGCGATAGCGAGCCTGTACCCGATGCAGTTGATATCTGCGATGCAGACGATGTATCACTGGGTCGGTGCCATGGCGCCATAGGTGTGGTCGTGGACCGCTGATGCGCCGTCGCTGTTGGCTGTCCCATCGATGTCCCGAGCTACTCATAGTGTCCTTGCGTGTTGATGTATTTATAAATGCCGGCCGCACCCCCGCGGGTTCTTGGGCCCGGGTGCGGGCGAGCCCCGCCTGACCCGTCCCGCGTTCCGCCCATTTATCGCCCGGCCTGGTATTCCACCGCCGCTAACATTTTGCGTAGCGTGGCCGCATCCTGAGTACCGATGTGCCTGATCATTTCCTCTCGGGTCATCGACTCTGGTGCCTTGCGATTACGCTCGGCCTGGTATCGTATTATGGCCTCGACCTTGCGTAGGTATTCATCCCACATCATCGCCTCTGGGTGGTCGCCGCGGTATAATTGCTCCAGTGCCGCCAGTGTGTGCTGGGTGATCCTATCGGTGATGGGATAGTTCCTGACTCCCCATTCGAGATAAGCATCCATTACCAAATCAGTCCATGGCTCCGGTAGCGTTAGATCGGCTTCCTGTAGTCGATTGATGTTGCCCCATAACCATTTCCATAGTGGGCTGGCTGTATGGGCATCGCCCGACTCGCCCGTTCTTATCGCGGCTCTTATCTCATCCGCTGTATCAATCCATCCTCGTGTGATCGATTGATGTAGAGGTCTAATCCGTGGGTCATTGATGTCCCATCGTGCTTTTAGGTCCTCGTCTCTGATGTATGTTTGTATCATCGCATCCTTTCTGGCTCGATTGCCGTTGGTTTTACGATCCGCTCGATTGCTGATCGTATCGGTATTATACTATATCGTGCTGATGATGTCAACTGGTTATTTTGGTTATATTGGTAAATCTGCTAAATTTTTACAATAGCATTATAGACTTTACCATCTCCCATTTCGCGGGGCGCCCCCCTCTCCTCCACCGCCCTCTGACGGTGTGCCTATTCTGGCTCTCGGGTGTGCCCGGGGTGATTCTATCGTGAGCCCGTGGTGTGCCTATTCTGGTTGGTCGATTGGTCGATTGGTCGATTGGTCGGTTTGGGTGGGCGGGGTGGGCGGCCGGGGCTGGGCGGCGGCCCGCCGTTTCCACCCGTTTTCGCCCGGTTCGGCACCATGGACCCTAGCCCTATTCCACGGTGATTGGCGGCGGAAGTGGGCTGGATCGCCGGGTCCGGGGCCTGATTCTGGCTCGTATGGTGGGCTACGGTGTGATCGGGTGGGGCTCAGGTGAGTTTTGGCTGAATGAATGGTAAAGGCTTTATACAACCGTGTTGATCTTATACCAAATCCACCATATCTACCATCTCGACCATTCGCTCCCAATGGTGCTTTTTGGCTCTTATGCCCTGTGTTTTTGCTGATATTTCTGCCGGAATCTGTGGGGTCACGGGGTCATCGCTCCTGCTCCGCACTCGGCTGTCGGCTTCGTCGGATCTGTTGCGGGCTATTCAAACAGTCGTTCAAACGGTGCTGGTCGGTGTGTGGGATTGTGTGTGTGCTGTTCTGTGTGCTTTAACCAACCTTCTATGCGACGATTCGCTATGGCCACATAACGGGGATCCTGTTCTGATCCCACGAACTCGTGTCCCAACTCACGGGCCGCCATGCCTGTGCTACCTGAGCCGCAGAAAGGATCCAATACCCTGCTGTTGGGGGGTGTGACCAGCTGTATGAGATAACGCATCAGGGCCACGGGTTTCACTGTGGGATGATTGTTGCCTGAACGGTGTGTGGCTGGGTCACTTGTGAATGTTTGAACATTTCCATTCCGGTCAGTCAGTCCTGTCGCCGTCTTGCCTGCCCTGTTGTTTTTGTTCGTTTTCGCACACCATTTGGCATATTCATCCTTGAGCCCGTGTGTGTATATCACTCCCACGCCTGGGATCAGGATCTGTGGATTGTTGCCGCGTTGTTCGTATGGCACGGGGCGGCCTTGGCTGTCAATGTATGCGGCGCCCATCTCCAACAACATTGATTTTACAGAAGGGGCCGCATCAAACCCACAGTGTCTTTCTCTGCGACTGACTTTGGGCGAATAGAAATACTTCTGGTAATCTGGTATGTCTCCCAGGACGTTGGAGGGGAATCTGCCCTGCTCATTGGCCGCAAACGGTGGACTGCCATCTCCACCTGCGTGTGTGGGTTTATCGCCAAATGAAAATGATGCTGTCCTATCGCCTGCTGATGGTGTGTCCTTGTGTTCGTATGGTATTCTGCTGGCATCTATGTTTAAGGCTCCCACACCGTGAGTCAATACATTGTCCGTGGTGCTACCCGTGAATGGCTTACGGGCCATCACTATGGGTTCGTGTGCTGGTTTCAGTGCGGTCTTCCAACCTGACCATTTGAGTGCTTCTGGATCAGTGCAAACGGTCTGTTGCCCTGACCAAGCGGTTTTTTCTTGTGCTCCATTGTTGGCAAATCCCGCAGTGTTAGTCTGTTGCTCTTTTGGTATTGATTTTGTTTGTTTCACTCCCAGTCTCTTCTGTATGCTCTTGCCTATGTCCTGTGCCTTGGGGAATCCTGACGCGTAGATCCACATTATCTGATCCCTGATGTCAAATCCCACTGATTCTATGCGGGTGGCCAGGTGATGGTAAGTTCTTGCGGCTGAAAATGCCAGTAAGAATCCACCTGGTTTCAGCACTCGCAGGCATTCCTGCCATATCTCAATGGCACCCGTGTTCTTATCCCAGTCTTTGCCTAAGAACTCTATGCCATAGGGTGGATCTGTGATGATGCTGTCAAAATGGTCGTTGGGATATTGCTTTAGTGTTAGGGCTGAATCGCCCTGGTGTATGATGTGCGTCATTGTCTCTCCTCCATTTCTGTTCTATCTGATCTTGTTCCTTCCGGCGACCCATGCCACACGGGTAACAGACCCAACGCTGATCGCACTCCACTTCCCACCACATCAGTGTGGTGTTGTGTTGCTTACATCGCGGGCATATCTTTGTGATTGATTTTATCCGTTGATCTGTGGTGTCAGTTTTCGCCATATTCTGTGTTGTGCGACGAGCCCTGGGAGAGAGCTCGTCTGTGTTATACACGTTTGGAGAAATATACCATGACGAATATTTCCCATCAGTATTTATAATTCGGTGATCCCTGCATAAAATTATATCCTTTTTTCCAATATATCCAAAAGGTACATTATCTTTTCACCGGCTATGTCCACCGCCTGATCGGGCGAGTGTATTTCCAATGATCGAAGAATGTTCCTCAGCACGTCTATGGCGACCTGCCTCTGTTCGTCACTGGCCTGGGAAATCTTGTCCCGTAGCAGATTTTGCTCGTTGTCCTGACTCATCCTGCCATCTCCTTATTATGGTGTCGCAGAATTTTGGTTCAAACTCGATGCATCTGGCGATCCTGTTGGTGCGCTCCGCCGCTATCAGTGTGCTACCGGATCCCGCGAATCCGTCAAATACTATCTCACCCGGCTGTGAAGAATTGATCAGATGATAGGCGATCAGTTTCACCGGTTTCACCGTGGGATGCAGGCTGGCTATCCGTCTGCTTTCTTTGTCAAATTCTTGATAGTTGGTGATGATGCCTTTCAGCAGTGACCGCAGTTGCTTTTCATCCATTTGGTCCAGGGTTTCTATGTCCAGGGTGTTGGGAGTTATACCACGAGCGTGCCATGGGTGAGCGGCACCTCGCCTCCAGCCATAGAATATGGGCTCATAGAACTTGGCGTAATCGCTCAACCAAGTGCTGTGTTTGTTCTTTTTCCATATCAGCGTGTCCGCCACATGTATGTCATTGTGCTCCAATAGATCATGTATGCGGCTGTTGAACCTGATATCATGACAGAAGTACACCGGTCCGCCGGGACGTAGATATCGCAGTATCTGCTCCAACTGCCTCTGCAATAGATTTAAAAGTCCCTGCTCGCCCAGCGTGTCATTGGCTATGATGTGATTCCTTAATTCGTTCTCGGCGGGTGTGTAGTTGATCCCGTTGGCCGTTTCATATGCTATGCCATAGGGTGGATCCTGCCATACCATGTCTATGCGGTCATCCGCCATTAATTTTTTAAAACATTCCGGGTCGGTGCTGTCTCCGCAGACCAAGCGATGTGATCCCAAATGCCACACGTCTCCGGTCTTGGTATGAAATATCTCGTTGTTGTCGTATTTGGTCAGGTCGGGCTCTTCCTGCATCTTGAATAGCTTGTTCAACTCGCTCTCCCTGAATCCGGTCTGTATGCTCAAATCCTGTAGATTGCTGTTTTTCATCAGTGCCTCTAATTCAGCGAACAACAGGTCGGTGTCCCATTGGCTTTCCTCGGCCGCGCGGTTGTCCATTATCCTATAGGCCCTGACCTTTTCCTCGTCTAGGTCTGTGGCCGTGACCACCGGCACTTTTTGCAGTCCCAGTTTCTTGGCCGCTTTCAGTCTGGTGTGACCCACGATCACTATGTTGTTCTTATCAACCACGATGGGTTGCTGGAATCCATATCTCTCTATGGAATTTGCGACCTTGTCTATGCTACGTTGATTTTTTCTTGGGTTGGCATGGTATGGTTGTATTTGGTTTGGATCCAACCATTGGATCTGATATTGTGTCTCTTGCATAGAAATATTTATAGGGTGTTTAAAAATCTATCCTTCCGCCTGGGTGTTCGTTGCCCAATATCTTTAGCAGTATCCAGTTGCGTATCTCGGGGTTGAGTTGATCAGAGCAAGTGGTATAGATCTGGGACCAGAATATGTTGGTCTCCACCCAATCCTCTGGTTCCCATGCTGTTTCTGTGATCGAATCCACTATGCCATTGATCTTTCTGGTGCGGATGTATTGTCGGGCATACTCCTGTATGTCTTTGACCGAGTGGTGTGGTTGGATAAATGTTTTTAAATAATCGTAGATGCCCATAAGTGGGCATCAACTGATGTGCAAGGTGATAGAAGTGTTGATGCCCGCTGTTATTTAATCACCGAATGCCCGCGACCCACCAAACATGATCTCACACGCTTGTCATAGTCCATTTCACGCTTGGGTATGATGCCCAGGGTGAAAGTGCTCATGTAAAGATTGCTGGCCTGCTGTATCACGTCGATGGTTCGATTGGTGTGCTGGTCCGCTAATTCTTTGCAGTGTTGGATGTCGTTGGTGATCTCTCTGGCCTGATCCGAGGAATATGTACCGGATCTACCTGCTGTGTCTATAACCGGGTTATATGCACAGGCGTTTAGTAGAATCGTTAACGATATTATATATTTTTTCATAATTCTATTATACTATTATTTTTTTATTTGTCAACTGGCCGATGTGGTAAATATTTTTTCAAAAGGTAACTTTTGGCATATCAGATCAGCGGGGATCAGGTCTATTCTGTTAGTCGCCATACTACCCAGACCACCCCGTTGATCGCTTTGTATTCTACCCTTTAAACCCAATAAGACCCCGGTTTTTTTAACGAGATGATATATATTTGTTGCAAGGCTTACTACAGGCAAATTTTATTATTTTAGGCTTATTTTTAGGCTCTTTTAACTCGGGTTGTGATATGACGGTTAACGACCCCGGCTCATTTATCGACTACATCATTGGTAATGTCGATATGCGTTGAGTGATGCTACATTTGGTAAAAACTTTTGGTTTTTATTTGTAGGTTTTGGTAAAGCAGTTACTACTTCAAATGTCCAATGAGTCGGGTGCGATTCGTGAAACAATCGGCAAGATGGCGGCTATATGGTGTTCTACCACGTAGCCGTCGAATGACTCAAGCGTGAAAACAACCACTCCAAACAGTACCAAAGAAGAAACACGCGATGGCGTCAAGCCATCGCAGACGGACTGCTGTCCGTCTAATCACAGCCCAGGATGCCCGGGCAAAATGGATCAAATACCATCGCAATGGCCCAGTGGATCTATGGGCACTCACCACTGTTTCGAGTTGATCTATAACGACGGTTGTAATACCAGCGTCGCCCCTCCCGCGAGCTGGGATGTGGCGGTATGCGTTGCACACGACGCACGGGCTCTGGGATCAGCTGGAAGTCGCAGTTGTGGTGAGGTGGGCCCGGACAGGTGGGCCTGTAGCCGCGGCCCCACCGTGCGCGATCACAGTGGAATCGGCCCAGGGCGCTGATGCGCTCGAAGAAATGCTTCATTGGTAATATTTAATGCGGGCCCAGGGCATCCGTAAATAACAGCATGACCGTGGTTTGGTTCAATGGCCCCAGCGCCCGTGATTTTTACACGATACCGCCGCAATCCCGGGAGATAGGTTGCAATTTCATCCTGGAGCACAGGCGGGTGCATCACGTGTGTGCCTATGACGCACAGGTGATCAACCGCACCGATCGTTTCGAGGACGGGGTGCAGTATTGGACGCGACCACAACTGCGCCGCCATCCCTGGCTGGCGCCGGAGGCCACGCATCAGGCCCAGTGCTCGGGCACCCTGGCGCTGGTGTTGGCGCACTCGCTGGGCTCGGGTCCGGTCTGGTTGGTGGGTTGCGATTGGGGCATCACCGATCACAGCCTGTTCGATGACCGTTATGTGTGGAGGCATGGCCCGCCACGCAAGACCAATCGCTACAAGATCCAGCTGTTGCAACGCCTGGCGCGGGAGATGGAGATCACCATGGTGCACGATCGGGTGCGTGATCTGGCACCGGAACTGAGATGGCAGGATCCGGCGTCTTTCATCCGGGATCGTTCCTAGTTCAATTTCAATATGTCCTGGCGGGCCACGAACAATCTGCCCGCATCGCTCATGTCATAGACCTCTGGCACGTGTCTTATGCAGGTGATGGCCACGGTGTTGTCGTAGTTGATGGTTAGGTCAGTGATCCTGTACACGTCGTCCAGGTTGATCTGTTCCACACGCATCTGTATGAAGTCACCCGGCACCAGATTGAGCCCAATGGCATTGACCGTGAAGTTGAGCACGGGCTGGCCTCGGCTCTTCTTCAACAGTATCCTGCTGTATCTGTCGGCGTCCAGGTCATTGAATATGCTGGGCACCGAGAAGTTGCCCTCCAAGGGCTTGCCGTTGTCCTCATTGAGGTACTGCTGTCGTATGTTGGAGCTGTCCGTGATGGGATCTGGCTGTACCAAGCTGTCGGGTTGGCTGTTGTGTGCGATGTCGGTGTAGTCCAGCTTGATGCTGTTGTATCGATCATTCAGGGTGGGGGTCTGTAGCGTGATGCCCTCGATGATGTTGCTCGCGGTGATCACCGCCTCGATGGGCAGTGCGCTGACCGGCAACACGTGTGATCCATCGATGGGATCGCCCGCGTTCTCCAGGAACAGATAGTACTTGCCATTGATGTATGGCATGTAGGCCCCGATGCTGGCCAATATTATATTGATGTTTTCCAGATGTGTCTTGGTGGTGTCAATGATGAAATGCCTGTCCAAGCCATTGCCCGCTATCTGAATAGCGGCGCCGGGAAAAAGGCTCAGTGTGCCACCGCCACCCTGGGGCACCCCATTGGCGTTGGTGCCGTACATGTATTCGTAATCGATCGTGGTGGATGGCGCTGGATCTCCCAGGCTCTGCACGGTCGCGTCAAATTTAAAGTAGTTTGGTATCCGATCACAGCATATGGCCGATTTCAACCAGCTGGTCTTGTCTATCTCATTGAGCGACAGGCCCGGTCCATAGTTGCTGTTCAGAACATAATCCAACAACATCTCCACCGGGTTGTTGTCACATGTGTAACCCTGGTATATCAGTCCCTCGCTGTTGTAGCCGCTGGCCAGGGCAATGTTCCAGGATGCTGGATTTTTGTCACCATTGGTCAGAGTGTTGCTGTAGATCTCAACCGTGGCCATGACGCCATCGGGTATGCTGTTTATTTCAAATAACGAAGGCACTGTGCTGTCACTGCCCACTATGTGTAGATCCACTGTGTTGCTGTCACTGGAATAGTCCGCTCCGATGATATCATACACCACATTGGTGTCAGCGTCAATGTTCCTTATCCTCAACTTGCAGGTATAACCACCGGTCACGTAGCTGTATATCTGTGATGGATATGTGTCATTGTTGGTCACCCATCTATATGTGCCATGGCCGCCCGATTGTGGTGGTCCCGATGCGCTGGCCTTGTCAATGACATCGGCATCGCTGAATCCCATAAAGGTCAGTTCACCCGTGGTGATCAACAGCCGGTCATCGATCCCTGGTGTGCCGGTGTTGCCCCCCTCGGGGTTTTTACCAATCAATCTATAATGACTGCCGCCCACGTTCTTGAACCAATATTCGGTGGCGTGTATGCCATCCCCGCTCAGTCCCGATGTGAAAGATACACCACCGCTGAAGCTGGCCGGTTTCAGATACACGTATGGATAGGTCCATCCAAGCGTTTTCAATATGTCATGCACATTGACCGGTTGTGTGACCAGATTGTTATCCACTATGCTCTGTCCTTCTTGCCCCACGACGAATAATAATTCCGTGTCGCTGGGCACTATTTCTGTGTGTATCTCCGCGGCCGACACCACTTTTGTGGAACTTGGATATGAATCCCAGACCGTGACGCCGGTACCAGACACCACACGTATGTTCCTATGATAGGAATGATATCTCTTCAATATGGGCGTATCGCTGTATGTGGTTTGGAATCTTTCTTCCCATCCCGGTTCCTGTGCGAATCCACCTATCAGGTTTGGAGTGGATCGCCCCGAGCAAGTGACCACCACTGACGGCACGTTGCTGTATGGGTTTCCATACACTCCCTCTCCATTATAAGGATAACTGGGAGAACCGATCGTTTCGTCGGCATTCTGTAATTTAAATCTCAATGCGATGTAATGCATTCCGCTCAGTTTGTGGTCGGCCGTCCATTCAGGGTGTTGTTGCAACAATGATGACGCTGGTTGATCGCTGGATCCATCAAAGTATTGTACGGTCAATCTGTTGGCGAAAGTGCCCGTGATTATATTTTGCTCCGTGGGTTGAACCCCACCCCTGCCACTGGCATACAATCCCACATCGGTCGTGATGGTGGTGCTACCATCGCTATAGTTTGGATTTGATATGGTATCTAATTCTAAATTCACTGGCTTCCCGTCGATCAGCATCCGGGTTATGCAGGATCCGCTGTATGGGTTGCTGTATAATGCCCCACTGCTTCCATGGAACCCCTGTGATATGACCGCGGCCATGTAGAGATATTGTTTTGTGTCATCGGCGCTGTTGTCTCCCCAGACCCCCACGAACACTGGTATGGTTGCGATCTCTACCTGATTGCCATACACAACCGGGATAGCACGGTTGGATCCATTGAAATCCACCGCGGTGGCGGCTTTGATCTCACTGTTGCCCACATCGGCATTGATTGATATATCAGGTAAATTAAATGCTCCCAGGAATGGTGATAACACCCCCTTGACGACGTTGGTCCCAAGATCAATGATGGGATCCACGACCGCTTTTACTACCTTCGTCGCTGATTTAAAAAGTTTGCTTATAAATCCCATTATTCACTCCAGATTATATTTCTTACGTTGTTTTGGCTGTATTCAAATCCCAGATCCGTTGGATATAATCTGCCCTGGCTCTTGGTGTTGGTGTATCCATATACTACGGTCTTATCAAAGTTGGCAAATGGACCACCGCAGACCACATTCAACAGGCTGTCATTGTTGGTGATCTTGAGTGTGAAACCATCCACTATGCCTTTGAATATAATAAAATTAGTTATACTATTGTCATCGCCCACCAACGCTTTGCGAATGATCACTGACGCACCGGCATAGTTGCTGTTGGCGAACAGGGTGCCCGGCGTCTCCGCGGCAGAATCGAGATACACGCTGTCAAATATTAGATTGACTGTGGTATTATCTAGGTTGCTGGTCAACACGATGTCACTGTGATACAGATATCCCTTCCCGGTCAAGAATGTTTCTGTGGTACTGCCATCCTCTGTGGTGATGGTGACATCTGCTTCATAGTTTGTGAGCAGGAGCGTTTTTGTTGGCAATATTATTTTTACCATATCTATAAATCTCAATGATCGAGCATTTAGTTGATCGTATGTTAATGTGGTATCCCTGTGCGTCATTAGTATTCCTCTATCATATCTATCTGAAATGAAAAGTATCCATCCACGTCAGTTGGTATGCTTTGTACATCATTGATCAGGCTCACCCTGAATGACGGTTTATAAAATGTTATGTTGGTGTTGGCCGGTATGTTCACAACGGCGGCCGGGTAAATTTTAGCATCCTCAAACGTGATCGTGCCAAATCCATCATCGAGGCAGGTGATGTGTATGCCATTGACCAATTTATAAATTTTACTATGATTTGCAAATTTTATGAAGTCACCGTTGCCAATCCTCCATGCTCCGGTTTGGTCTGGTGAATTCTGATCGCTATTAAGATTTGCGGTGTATGGTCCCACCGTCCCGGCTGTTATTGATTCCCATCCGCTGTAGGCAGATATCGCCGATCCCACCACACCGGTGGTGATGCTTTGGCTGTCTATCAGTGGATATTGGAAAGTAAAGATGCCCGCGGCCCCATTTTGTTTTAATAAAAATGTATAGTATGGAGAAAACTCGGCTCGCGTCATTGGTTTTGTTGTGGTTGTAATTCTCCATCTTTGTTTTATAAAATTTCTGAATAGCTTGTTATTGCTGTCAATGTTGCTCAACTGATTGCGTTGATCAGTGATTTTTATAGACGTGAATATGTTGGTGTTTCCAAAATCTCCGGCCATTATATAATCTCTCTAAAATTCTGTGACCAACTGACATATCCAACCGTGTCCACATTGTATTCAAATCTTTCCGATGTGGGTGTCGCTTTGATTGGCACATTGTTGTAAGTCATGGTTGCTCCTGATACATTTTTAATCAATGGTGGATAAAAATAAACTTGGTCAATGGTACTGCCATCGAGATTGACGTCCGCGGTCAACATATAGACTTTTGTATGATTGCTAAATTTAATAAAATCTCCGTTTTTGAGAGTGCCCGTGCCTCCACTGACTCCTATCTGGGTAGATCCAATTGCGGGTGTGTTCCCGTCCGCGGTCGATGCGCTGACCGTGATGGTTCCGGTCGCACTGCCCTGTGTGCTTTTTATGGGCGATGGCAGGATAAAAGAATACACATCGCTGTTATCGCTGGATAATGGCATATTAGTGCCCAATTCAGCACGGCTATAAGGTGCCGATGTTATCGTGAAAGACCAATAGTTGTTTCCGTAATCTGACACGAACGTATCACCGGTCAGTGTGGTGTTGGTCACATTCTGCTTTTTCTCATTGGCAAATTCAACAAATTTAAGTTTAGATGTTATGGCCATTACGCCAATCTCCTGCCCTGTTGTCTGAACGCCTGTTGTATGGTTCCCACGATCAATGATTTACGTGATAGCAATAGTTCATCAAATCCCGCGGAATCAACGGTGCTGATATTGAAATTGATGTTGGTTGTGCCCATTTCTGAACCCAACCTGTTGTTTGGTATGATGGTGCCGGCTGAGTTCGGTACAAATAATTCGGCGCCTCGCTCTCCAACTATATACGCACCGGAGGCCACCCCACCTCCACCTGCTCTGAATCCTTTGAATCCAATCTTGCCTCCATTAGCAAATGAACCTTCTGTGGCGGTTATGTCACCGCCTCCGAATCCAATCTTGCCTCCACCAGCAAATCCCAATAGCATCAATATGGTTCTCAGACCAATTTGTTTTTGCAATGATGAGTTGGTCCTGTCGATGGCATTTTTCTCCGCCTGCCAACTTGAGATTGTTTTGTTTATCCATTCAACCATCAAAGCGAACAGCGGCTGAACTACGTATAGTTTGATCAGCGCGGTGAATATTTCATTAACGATCACACGAGCCAGATCTTGCATCGCTTGTTTTGCGGTTTTTGCTTTTGTGATAATGCTTAACAATGCATTGGTAGCGGCATTTGAGATAGCATTATAAACTTCCACCGTGGCCTGTGCCGCCAGTGTGGCTGGTTTATTTGCTTCGGTGATTTTTTTCCATCCATCGCCTATCCCACCCAGTATTTGTTCCTGGTGTGAAAGCACATCGTTTTGTAAAGAATAATCGACCGCGAAATCATATTCCTCAATTATTTTCTTTGTCTTTTCTGCTTCTTAACCAATGTCTTTTATGATTTGTTTTGTTTGCCCTAATTTTCCATTAATGGCGTCGGTGTCGGTCATGTCACCCTCACCCCAGATGCCCTCTCCTGTGCTTCGTTTCATTTCATCGTTGAAGGCCTTTAATTTTGGAAGTGCGTCATACAATCCTTTAGCCAGCAGTCCCAAGCCCACCAATATGCCGGCTGGTCCAAAGAATGTTATCGCTATCAATCCCAGTGCTATCTCAAATTTCTCGAGGTTTTCGGTTACGAAGCCAATGGCCTTGGCCAAATCTTCCATTTTTTCTTTGTTATCGCCACCGGTGAATGCTATGATAAATTTGTCAAAACTTTGTGTCACCCTCGCCAACGAGGCGCTCATGCCCGTGGAACCTTGTTCCAATGCCGCTAATCCTTTGCCCTGCGGTCCTAAGAAATCATACATGGCCTTGGCGCTCAATGAAGCACTGTTTTTAACCTGCTCATACATCTGCGGGAATCGGGCACGGAATGCCTGGCCTAGTATTTTAGAACCCTCTAATCCAGCATCTTTGATTTTAACAAAATCCTCTGCCGCCGCATCGATGTCTGTGCCGGTCATACGAGCCGCGGCACCGATCATTTCATAGTATTTTGGTATTTCTCTTAATGGTATATTGTTTTGTAATAGGGTCTGGGTGGCCTTTAATGTTTTGTCCAACTCAAAACCATACTGTGTTGAAAATTGGGTGGCTTTTTTAAATGCTTCGCCGCCCTCCAGCGTTGAACCCGCCAGTCCATTCAATGATTGCTGAAGTCGATCAAATGTTTTCTGTAGCTCTATGGATTGCTTGATGATTTGTGCACCACCCAATGCCACTAGGGCTGTCTTGACCAATCTGAAAGTGTTCTGTAAAGACAGGCCCTGTTTGTCCAAACGATTCAGAGAGCTCTGTAGCTGGTTCACCCCGCCCAGTCCCCTCAATAATACATCAATGATCAATGGTGAAGTGGCCATTATCGTTTCCTCGGTTTAATAATGTTATTATTCTTTGATTCGTTCATTGTTTTTTGTCTTTCCTGGTTCTCGTTTAAGATGTATCCGGCCCACATCTGTAATTCCAACGTTGTCATCTCCATAATTTCTGTGATAGATTTTTTTAATCTATCCGCCAGCATTATGACGAATCTTAAATCAACGTTGGCCGTTATTCCTTTGCGATTGCCTCTGGCGTAAATTGTGCCTTACCTCCGTTGATTGCTGTGGCTATCTTTACGATAACAGCAGGATCGGCTTCGTTCATTAATTTCGCTCGATCTGCATCCACAAATATTCTTTTACCATCAGCATCCCTGCTTTTCACCAACACTGTTTCTACCAGTGCTTCTACCACATTTCCCTTGGACGCCAACTCTACTATCTTGGCTTCGTCCTTGAATGAATAGGTGTTTCGATAATAGATATCTGTGCCCCATTCCTCACAATGATATTTGGTCATTTCACCAGAAATGCTTTTTTGAAAGTGCTCACTTATTTTGTCTTGTATAGTCATTTGCTTTTCCTTATTGTTTGTCTTCGTTTGATTACTTCTCTTATCGCTGGCTCAATTATTCCTAAAGGTGCTTGTTTGCTGTAGCCATCCTCTAATTTTTCACTATATGGTTGTCGGTTGTAAATTCTTGCATTCTGTTGGGTTATAGTTTTTTTCCAAGATTTCTTGAATAAACCACTCCTGACAGGGCTCCGCCTTTTTACCGTGTTGTATAAGTCATTCGTGGTCTCAATCTGCTCCTGACTGATTGCTCGCTTGACATCGGCGATGGCTTTCTTTGCATTAAATTTTACAACCAACTCAACCATTATAATCTTTACAGATTTGTTTTGGTTACTGCACCTGTCACTTGAAAAGCACAAGTAGCTGTTACCGCACCATCATTGGATGCAGAAACTTCGTGTGAAGTAATGATCACTTCCGCACTTAGTTTTACACCTGTTGAAGTGCCTGATGGGTATAATTCCACAGTGGCCGCTGTAGCACCTGGTCCAGCGAACAATGCGTTTTGTGCGTCATCGTCCTCTCTGAAATACAGATCCATAGAGCCTGTTGCTGTGGTCAAACCAGGCAGATATGTTCTAGCTGTTTGACCCATTGTTGTTGTTTCAATCGTATCACCTGTTTGTGATAGACTGAATGAAATTACTGAAGCTATTGCGGTAGCGGAGCCACCAACATCAAACTTCGCAACTCCATTGATACCGTTATATACGGCAGTGTTTGTTGCCATTAGTTGTCCTCCTTATTATAAGGTTTGATGACCTCCGCCTTCGCTTCTTTAATTTGCAAAATCGGTTTTGGTCGTTTGGTTGATTTGGTCTTGCTTTCTGTTGCGGTTGTGCTTACAACAGCAGGTTGTTTAAAAGACCAGCCTGATTTCAACATCGTTTGGACCTCTTGGTTTTCAACGATCTTGGAAATGCCTTGTTTGTCGTACATCTGTATAGCCATTATGCGTTTCCTCTCTTATAGACGTATATTACTTCAAATGTCAGAGTCATCTCTCCCAACGGTGGTTGTCGTTCCACCACTTCCACACCTATCAGCCTTGAATCGACGTAGTGTGTGGCCAACTTGTCCACGGTTATGTTCCTGTTCCTGTTGGTTTCTAGGACTTGTTCAATGTTCTCTATGAGGTTGTTCCTCTTGGTGTCTATCTGATCACCTCGTAGATAACATTTCAGTTGTATCTGTAATCTACCCTGCCTCTCGCTCATTGATATGTCGGCCCTCTCCTCTGATGCCGTCCAAACTTGTATGGCAGGAAATTGGGTTATCGCTAACTTTTCAAAGTCAAAAGTTTCGCGGCTCACTAACCCCACTGCAGGATCGCTCATGTTTTGAAGCTGTTCAATAATATTTTTTGTGATCTGTTCTCTGGCGCTCATTGGGTCTATCTAACAAGACGACCGAAGTGTGTGGGCTGTTTCTCTGAAGCCTCTATAGTTCCACTACTATCATAATCGTACTTGATTCCATCCTGCATTAATTTTGTAATTTCTTCGCTGTACATCGTACGATAATATTTCATTTTTTCTCTGAATATATCGCCGTCGGTGCTGAATGTAGAAAGACGAGGGAAGATATAGTAGCCCAAGACATGATACACAGCGGCACGTGTGAATTGTGCCTCTAATAATAGATTGGTATCCATTTCCGTATAGGTGCCTGATGTTATATCGTATCTACCATATGTAGATCGAGGCCACCATTGGATTCGTAAATCTCTCTGTATATCTGCTGTTGTTTTTGTATGTAGATCTGAAAAGGATGGGATTCCGTATTCAGTTATTTGTGGTTCATATTCTAATAGATCTGAATCACTGCTATAATTTGCCACGACAAAGTCCTCCTAGGTTGTGATGTGTTAGTCCTTCTAACAAATATATTTATAAAAAGAAAGGGCCCGAAGGCCCTTTCCATGTTTATAGCGAATCAAATTCGTTATTGATTATTAGTCAACAACTGCCTCTGATTTAACTTTAACTGCGTAAGCGTCTTTAAGGATCGCGTTACCTCTTGCTGTCGTAGCAACATACTCTGTACTTCTTAATGAAGCATCGTATTGTTCTTTGACAACGATTGGTCTTTTGATCACGTGTCCAAACGCCTCAGGTGAAAATACTCCACCCACTGCATCGCTCGCTGAATCAACCACAACTGCTGTAGTCATAAAGATTTTGCAGTTATAGATTTTTCCAACGTATGCACTTGATGACAGTAAAGAGTTACCCACTGTAGAAATAGCTGGTGCTTGTGAACCAACGAATCCTGCTTGAGTTAACACTTTAGCCACGTTGTGCAATTGTGCTGGTGCGAATACACCGTAGTAATCACCATCGGAGTCAGTCGTCGCATTTTGTCCTCTTAGCAAGTAGATCGCTTTAAGGATGTCATTTGGCGATAAGTCTGTGCCTGATGAGTTGATCACGTTAGTTGTTAATGAATCAAATTGTGCGAACACGTCTCGATCCACTTTCTCCCCAATAGCTCGTCCTAAAATGCCACCAATATCTTGGGCAACATTTCTAGTTGATGCTTCTCTTAACAAGTCTGTTAAGTCTGCTCTCACACCTAATTCACTCGCTGTGATAGTGACTGTAGATGGGTTAACAGATGTTTGGGTTGATAGGTCTGTTCCTTCAGTTAGGCCTGAAGCCGATACTGTTGGATACACTGGAACTTGTGCTGTTAAGCCTGGTGTTCCTGTGTAGTCGAATACTTTCACTAGGCCACCTGCGATCGATCTCTCGGATGCAGAAAATATAGCCTCTTGGATTATATTCGTTAACAACGCTGAATGCGTTGATGTTGTGTTGATTGCCATTGCTGGTCTCTCCTGTTGTTATGTTTAAAACATACGCTTTACATCAGAAGTACTCTGCTTGTATTGTGCGTATATCTTTCTATGTTCTGGATTGTTTAGATCCAACTGAGAGATATCAATGTCCTTTATTGATTTTGGTTTGGTGTTTCCTGTAGATCCAGATCCACTTGGACCCGCGGCTTTGAAATGTGCGTTTTGATCTATGAACTCTTTTACGAGTAGATCAACCGACATTGGTTCCCCGGAATCGGTGTATCTTGGAGCTCCATTGTCCCCAATAACTTCAACTTCACCTGCTTCGCTCAATCTTACCTTTTCTTTTACCAGTCTTGCGACCTGATCAGGGTTGATTGCTTTGTATTTGGAAGCGGCATTTACTATCGCTCCATCTACCTTAACTTGGTTAAGTTGTGTTCTGAGTTGAGTGATCTGTTGGTCTTTCTTTTCAGCAGTTTCCTTCAGGATCTTTTCAAACTCACCTCGCTTCTTTTGCTCATCGATTCGCAACTGCTCTTCTTTGGTCAAAAGTTCGCGATATTTTTCAATATCTACATCAGCGTATTTCTTCAACACTTTTTCCTCTGTATTTCTTTTTACAGCGGCCATTGCGTTGTTGAATTCTTCTAATGTAATGGTTTTTGATACCTCTTTTTCCGGCTGTGATTGTTTAGTGTCTTTTGCTTCTGTAGCCGTAACATCTGCAAGTTGGACATCTGTCGCTTTTGACTCTGACATTTGAGTTCCTCCTTTTGGTTGAGTAAGTTTATTTATTTTGTTTCTTTGCCGCCAGTGAATATATCATTGTAGTATTCTTTGATTCTTTTTTCGTCTGAGCTGTATAATGCCAGTAGTTCTAGTTTTCTTTTGTGTATCAATGCTTTCATTTTTTGTAGATGCTTCCTCGCCATGAATGCGGCACGAATGCTTTGGTGTTTTTGCACTCTCTGATTATAGAATAGATATTGTTTGATTTCGTTTTCTAGTGCGTTGGCTGTGGCTGTTTGTACTGCCTGGCCTTTTAACTTACCATGATAGGGCATACACTAATTTATTCCCAATCAAACGGTGCTCGCCATTTTTTCTTCAGTCCCAGTCCACAGTCTTCCATGGAACAGGTCTGCCAGTATGGTCTTTTATTATTTCTTGCGTGTCTGTGTTTTTTGCAGAAATATATTTTGTATAGCCATCCGAGAACAATTTCTTTACAGCGACCAATACAGGACAACATAGACCGCCCTGATACAGATGTTTTCTTTCTGGCTGTGTTGTTTGTGATGTTTGTTTTTTTCCTGCCACGGCTCATACTACATTTTCATCAACAGCACCACGATGGTGGATAGCAGTCCCGCTATCACCGTGCCCGCGCTGTATATCAGTGTTTTGATAGTGCCGCCGTTGTTTTTATTCATATGTTCGCACATCTCATCCAGTTTTTCTTCTATCTTGTCCAATCTCTCGTTAATTCTCATAAATCTTTGTGTGCATAGCTCCACATGTGCCTCGAGGTTTGTTTTTTCTATGTCGCTCATTGTTCTATAGGCCGAGGAATCCTGGATTGGTCTCAAATAATTCTAATCTGTTGATATCTATTGTGCGGAATTCGTTTTCGCGATCCAATAGTTTGTAGTCTATGCGCTCGGGCTCAAACTGACGAAGCCATAATAGCACCGTATCAATGTCCATCTCTCCACAAGTATAAACATCCAGCTGTATCACGGGATAATGTGATTCGGTCCATGAATGGAACGTGATTGATGATGTTTCAATGATCACGGCGCCAGACCAACCTGTGTTGCCCTTCACTGGACACCAGGCGGTATGTGGTCCTGATAGTATTTTCATGTCGATGTGTTGGACCAAACTGGCCAACTCGCGGGCTAGATCAAAATCTTGTAGTGGTGGTGCGTTAACTTCCGCCCTCACCAATAGATGTTTGTGTTGTAGAACCGGTGTCATGGTTATTTTTTTTTATATCCTGCGGCATAGGCGGCCCTGCCCTGTTTTGCGGCCTTGCTCTTAGACTTATAGGTCTTGCCTTTACTGCCCCATTTATAACCACCCTTGACTTTATGAACTGGCATGTGTGCTCCTATTGATTGTTTATTTTGGTTAGTTCAGGATGCATAGCCAGTATATCTGCGTCGGAAGCCCCACTTGCTATCATTTCTTTGATATGCTGTAGTAAATTACCATCAATCTGGTCTGGTAAGGTCGTTTGGTCATTTGGTTCAGATGATTTTTCGTATTCCTCTGCTTCATTGGTAATTGTATATTTTTCAAACATCTCTGCCAACTCATATGGATCTCTGACCAATGTTTCTTTGATCTTGTCATCGATGAGTTGTTTTACCATTGGATCTGCTGGATTGGTCCTTGCGGCTTTTTCCAATATGTCCATGTCTAAATTCTTGTCTCTGATGTGGAACTGCACTGGGTATGTTATTTTACCATCAAATACTGTGCCTTGCCATAGAGCGAACAATCTCCACATCTGCTCCTCGGCCACTTCTAAATTTTTTGCTTTTTCTGTTAGTTTAGAATCCAAAAGGGTGTATTCGGTCTGCATGGCTATGCCTGATTGCTGACGAGTTTGTACTGATCTTATGCCTGACATCATCGCCATCCTATCGATCATTCCTACTTTTTGTTCAATACTTTGAATTATGCTATCAATGTTTTGTCCGTTGCTCTGTAATAGGTATGGTCTTAATCCACTGTCTGTTTCGGGCGGTATTCTTATGATGGCGCCCGCCCCCGCATTGAGATCTGTGTCTGGTGTGGCCACTATAGATGGATGTATGCTCAATCTTATGCCTTGCTCTATTTCAGAAAGCTCAGTGTGTATGGCCGCCGCCATATCAGCGCAATCTCCAATGTCGCTGACTCCTATGCCTCGCACAGGTGATCGGTTGGCATATACAAATACCGCTGGTATCCTGCCCAGCTCGTTTGGCATTTGTTCCAATATAAATTGTGTGGTTGGTTTTTCTGGTTTGTATTGTTCCAGGGTTATTGTTTCTGGTGTGAACTTTCTCACGTAGTATCTCTCGTTGGCCCCGTTGGCCCTGTATTCTACTTCCAATAGTTTTAGATAACTTAATTCGTACATTCCGCTTGGTGTTCTCTGAAACTCCCAATCCAATATGTTTTCCGGAGTAAAAATGTTGATGTAAGGTCTGATGTTTTGGTTCAATTCTTCGGCACGAGTCATTGCTTGTGATTTCGGTTTATCGATGAGACATAGGACATGCCCATACACCGTGCTCATTGCATTCACGTCTCTCATCACAGAATCAAATGTTCTTCCTTCTAGATCTGCATCATTTAAGAATGCTTCTAGTTCTGGTGTTTCTGCGATGTTGCCAAAGTCTCTACGAATAGGGTTACGATAGATGAATGAATTATAGATATGCGTGATTGCTTTCACATGGTTATCATATGGTGTGGTCTGTAATCTTTTTAGGTAGTCGCGATCTGATTCGTACACGTATCTCGTTAGGTATTGTCCCATTTTGAATTCATAACCGCCTAGATATGATTTGATCAAGAACTCCCATCTCTTGTAATGATTGAGGTATTCTGGATGCACTCCCAGTGCTGTGTAATAGTTACTGGTTGTTTTAGGATCTTGATTTACTACAAAATCGCTGATTGAAGCCATGTTATATCATCACCTTCCATTGTTGTGGTTGTTCTTCTATTATATAGTCTCTTGTTATTGGCCATATGTTGGATATGGCATAAGACGCGGCGTCAAACATATGATCAAATCCCGATGATTTATCTGGTTGGTTTGTGCCTGATTTATATGTGTGTCTTTCTAAACTTTGTATAAGTTTCTTGCATCTTGGATGTATTTTTATCATTCTCTCTCCTGATCCATTCTTTAACCTTGAATTCATTGAATTGATTCGGTCTCTCACTGGCATATGTTTAGATGGGACCTTACAGATCATGCCCGCATTCTGAAGAATGCTCAAATCCGTGCGTCCCCCCGCCGATGAACGACGCTGTCTGCAAGCCGGATCCGGAAATGCTATTATTTTAGTATTTGGATATCTTGTGATTATTTCCTCTGCCAACTCGTCGGTATTGGATCCGTACATCTCTATCTCGTCAATGAAATAGGCTTTGCCATCGTTGATTACAAATATTGCGGCGCTCATTGGTAGAATGTTCATATCTATTCCCACGTGTATGATTTTTTGTGGTTTATCAAATGTAAATTCGTCCACGTTTTCTTTCCTGTCAAAGTTGTAGGCAATTCTACCCGAGTATTCTACGAATGTGCCCTCATACTCAGCTTTGAATGTTTTTTCGTCTAGATCCCTTCGTGCCGCTTCTATCTCTGATTCTGCAACGAACCCACCCTGTATGGTTGTGAATGAATAGGATGACCAATCTTTCTCGGTTGGGTCTTGTCCCAGTTGGTATATGTCATAGAACCAGTTGGATATGCCTTTTGGTGTGCCTGCGAACATGGCTCGTCCGCCTGTGTCTGACAGCGTCGGTCTCAAAACTTCATAGAATGCTTCTGGCTGTATCGACGCGGCTTCATCAATGAATAGGTAATGGATTTTACTACCACGCAGTGCCTCGGAGTTATCCGCACCCCTCAATGATATTTTGGATTTGTTTTTTAATACTATAGATAGATCCGCCTCGTTGATTTTTTGTGCCCAGTTTAGTTTTATCGCTTTTTTCTTGACCTCATCCCACCATATGTTTCTGGCCATCCTATAACTTGGCAATACGGCCCAGCAGTTCTGTTCTGGCAGTCTGGCATGATAGAATAGTTGTCTGATGCCCAATGTTGTCTTGCCAAAACGCCGCCCCGAGCAGAGCACCACAAATCTTGTTGGATCCTGTGCTATAATTTTTTGTGGTTCTGATAGTTTCATTATTCGGTGTCCTCATTCCACGGCAATGGTGTGTTGTTTTCCAATGTGTTAGGGTCTTCTTTCTGGCCCAGATATTGTCGTCCCAACCAGATTTGCATTTTTGTGTCTCCGGCCAATGCCTTTTCCCACTGAGCACGTCTCAGTGATTTCTTTCCTTCCGCCTGTCCCTCCTCGACGATTTTTTTATATCTTTTTTTAACTCCTTCGCCAGACATCCCAATGATGTGGCCTATCTCTTCGTAGGTACACATGATATAGGCTAACTTTTTGATCAGTTCCTTGTCTGGTTTTTTATATGTCTTTCCGGTGTTATCTGGAATCATTATGCTAATCCTTTATCTTTCACTATGATGCGGAAATGTCTCGAATCCGTGTCTCCATTGGCTGTGGTAATGGTCACCTGCACTGGATATATTTTATTTGCCGTGCCCTGATGTACTCTGAATATTACCTTGGTGCCTGAAATGGATGTATTTGCAATTTGTGATGTGGGAAATGCCAATGGTGATGCATCATTTGCTATCGTGCCCAGTGTCACAGTGGCCGTGGATAGCGAATCCCCAGTTTGTAGGTAATCCACAAAATCCAATGCCAGTGTGATGTTGGCATCTGGATCTTTGGTATAGAAAATTCC
>Ga0070749_10000667_pt1 | contig 23114 bp, 23 predicted proteins | sample VirMetDEL_Nov_18_FD_75180 | JGI IMG/M metagenome (GOLD analysis project Ga0070749, IMG submission 75180) | Aqueous microbial communities from the Delaware River and Bay under freshwater to marine salinity gradient to study organic matter... | ecosystem: Environmental > Aquatic > Marine >...
GCAGAATAAAGAGGCAAAACAAAATCAACTTAAGCAGTTCATACCAAAAATTATGACTGCTCTCACCATTGCTGGTGGAGTGTTATTGGCTATTCAGGTCGGTATTCCTATTATTTTGGGAACACTTTCTGCTATTGTCACAACGTTACCTATTTTGATGGGAGCACTTTTGAATCCCGTAACTTGGGTTACTCTTTTGGGTGTTGGTACTGGTATTCTTTTGTTTGAAGGTGGTGAAGCCGCTTTAGAAGGTCTTCGGCCAGGACAAAGGGCAAGGGCAAGAGTCAGAAAGACTGCTGTACAAGGATTAACTCCTCTAGATGAGTTAAGCACAGAGAGAGGTAGAATTTATAAAAAAGATAACCCTATGGAACAAGTCATAGGGTTGAGAGGAGTTCAGAATTTTGTCAAACTGAACAACAGTTATATTTCAAAAGATGATTATAGACGTATTGAAAATGGTGAATTTGATTTTCTTGCTACGAAGTATGAAAAGAAAGGACCAGAAAAATTTGTAATGGCTGGTCAAACTAGACTAAATGCTCAAACTCTGGCTAGTGGCTCTGACGATACTTCTAAAAATGCCCTTATAAGAGTTCAGGCAAATAAACTAGGATCATTTTATGAAAATTATGTTAGAGATAGAGATGCTCTTGCTTCAGCAAAGACTAAAAGAGATTATGATGCTAATGAATATAAGAAATATCTTGATAATCAAATGCGAGGTGGAAAAACTGCTGAGGAATTGCTTAAAAATGACCCATCTTTAAGAAGACTTAAAACGAATGCAGATGCATCTGAAAGACAATATACGAATGTTTTAAACACATTTAATAGAACTCAAAATACAATGAAAGCTTTGTATGATAAGTTGCCAGAGCAATCAAGAAGATATCTTGAAAATGACCTTGGAATAACGAGACAAAACATCTACGATCCAAAGATGTTGGAAACAGGTCAAGCAGATTATTCTTTTAATAGATTTGGAAGAGCTCTTATTAATACAGTTGCTAATTCGGAAATATTTACAACAATCGAAGGGCAAATCGATTCATTAAGAACAAATATATCTCAAATCGTTGATAGTGGTGTTGACATTATTGCTAATATTCAGATTAAACCAGATTATCAAGAAGGAAGTGGGAATGATCCTGTAGATCTTGGTCCACCAGTAGGAATCAGTCCATTTAATATGGAAGATCCATTCTTACAATACTCTAAGAAAATGTACAATGCTTGGGGAGTAATCTAAAATGATGTTAATAGACTCCAAACATTTTACTAGCCTGAACAGTGGCATTATTTCCATGCGAAAAAATGTCGGTGCTATTAGAAAAACATTATTAAAGAATAGGACGTTAAACTTTCGTCTACAAACAAAACAAAAACTCTATGATCAGCAATTAAAAGAAAGTGAGGAAAGACGACAGCAAGAATCGAAAAGAGAACAGTCAAGACGTGGTGGTGGAATAAATTTATCACTTGGAAACTTCTTGAACAAACCAGGTGATATATTCAAAGGTGGTGGGGGAATATCAGATGTTCTCCAAAGAGTAGTTTTGTTCTTTAGTTTTGCCTTAATTGGATGGATGCTCAAAGCATTACCATCTATCATAAAATCTGTCCAGGCTTTTATTAAGTCGGCACAAACTTTCATACAGAGTTTGTCTGAATTTTGGGGTGCCATAACAGGATTCTTTACGGTCTTGTGGAATGGTATCGAGGGTCTTTACAAGAAATTGGGTCTTGGTGGAACTGATGGTTTGGATGAAACATCAGAGAAAAAGACCCGTGATATGTTGGCAGATATTGCCACAGAGTTGGGTAAATTCCTGAAGAAGTTGCCTGGGTTAGTTTTGAATCTCGTCAAATCTCTTGTTGGGCAGCATAGAAAGGCAAGAAAAATTAGAGATGATGCTAAAGCTAAAGGTGAAGATATTTCTCTGGAAGAGGCAGCAAGACGAGCTAGAGAGAGTACAGATGATGTTTCTCCAACGAGTCCATTAGTTCCTTCAAGAAGAGTTAATCTTCAGTACCTTGGTAAAGGTAAAGCAATGTTTGGATCAACTGGTAATGTTTCAAACGCTCAGGGTTGGGTTCACGGTCACTTCCAACTTACACCAGGTGGAAATATAAATGATCTTGTTTCTGATGTTTCTAATATGGTAGAAGCTTTGTTACAGCAGGGAGTTCCTGTTGAATTGAGTGGTGGACAAGGATTTACTGGAGATATGAATAGGAAAAAGATAGAAGAAATGGTAAGACTAGGAATCAATCAACATACACACAGTAATTACAAAAGATCTGTTGATATTTTTGTGCCAAAAGGCACAAGGGTTCCATTTCCAGTAAGTGACCTTCAAGCACCAAAAGGAAATTTTGGTGGTTATGATAGAGGTGGAATTTCTGCTATGATTCCTGGGTCTGGTAAAACTTGGGTTGGTCACTTAGATCCAAGATCTGGAGCAGGAATCAATGATGGGTCAACATACGTGGCACCAGTAAATTTGGAATCTGGTGCACCAAGAACATATGAAGCAATTACTAGTTCTGGGGGTCCAAAAGTTGTTGAGATAAATGAAACGGTAGTGGTTAAACTCCCACCATCTATAAGTAAAGAAAGACAGCAGAGATACAATGCTGTCTTTAGTGGAGATCGCAAGATTGAAGTTATTTCTATTGATGGTGAGTCGGCATCTTCTAACCCACTCTTCGAGAATTAAGGAGAATATAAATGGAAAATCCAGTTTTTAGTAATAAAATTACAAAGGTTGTAATTACACCAAGAAGATCAGCTAACGGTGAGGAGGCTAGAGGGTTTGATCCTGTCAGGATTGATAATGTCGTTGGTGAGATTTTATATTACGAAACCCTTTTCTCCCCAACTACAACTGCTACCATTATCATTGCCAATCCAAATGCCAAGCAGAAAATAACAGATGCGTTTCAGATTCAGGGTGGTGAGAAGATTGAATTTGAACTGATGGATTATGTCAGTAAGAATAATAAGGATACTGGATATGGAATAAAACAAACAATGTATGTGGACCAAGTGACCGCATATACCAGTAATCAATTTGTTGAGGTTTTCAAACTGAATTGTAGTAGCACTTGGAATGATACACTAGATAATATTCAAGTCACAGGAACTTTATCTGGAACGGCAAGTAACATTGCAAATCAAATTTATAAGACCAACTTTAATAAAGACATTCCTTATAGAGATCAGTCTACAGAGCAAATCAGTGCTACCTTTGGACTGACGAAGAAAGATGAACCTTTCCCAGCAATTATTGAACTTGCTTCTAAAGCATCAACCAAAAATAATGCTGGGTTCTTCTTCTATCAGACAAAGTTTGGTCATCACTTTAAATCTCTTGATGGTCTGATACAAGAAGGTAAAGCTAAGAAAAATCAGCAAACTGGAGCTGCCTATGAATATACCTATACTGGTGTGAACCCAGGTGTAGAAAATCCAAATGTTTCGGCAGTAACAATCTTACATTTAGATCAGAGGTTTAATAACTGGACGTTCAAAAAAGCTGCTAGATATGATCAAGGCATCAAAGCATCTTTTGATCCTATCACTGGGCAACCTTTTTATCTGCCAATCGGTGGTGGTCAAGCACCAGAAAACTATTACAAGTATGAAGGACTTGACTTAAAAACTGTCTTTGAGAATCCAGAAGCTTTCCAAAAAGCTATTGAGGCATCTAACTTTAAATTCAGTGGAAAACCTGAAATGATTTTTAGGAACCCAGATGATTTCTGTATCCTATCTGAGAATCCATATAAAACAAAAGTTCCAGCAACAGCCCGTTATACCAATTTCTTTGCTAGAATGATAACGATGGTTGTGCCAGCAAATACCTCTCTCATTGCTGGTAGTGCCGTTAAATTGAATATCAAAAAAGTTAAAGAGGGGGTCAACTGCTCAACTGAAGATGAGATTGTTGACACTGATGCTGCTGGACTATATATTGTAGCAGCAGTTTGTCATGCATTTGACCAACAGAAAGCATACTCTTCGGTATTCTTAGTCAGAGATTTACCTTTCAGGACGGAGAACTAAATGGAAAACATTGATCAGCACATTCAGAAGGATGAAGATCTTCTGAGTGACCCAACTATTTCCCCTCAGTCTAGACGACACACTGAGGAAGAATTGGAAGCATTGAAGGCATATAAAGAACATCATCCAGAAGATGCTCATGATCCAACCCCATTAGAATTGTATTGTGACACACACCCAGAAGCACTGGAATGTAGAGTTTACGACGATTAATGGACTCAGTTGTCGGCTTCATTGTAGAACTTGATTCTAATCAAAACATCAAACAAACTGGATATGGTGTTAGATACCGTGTTCGTAGACTTGGTATAGATTCACCAGCTACACCAGCAAACAAACTGCCTTGGTTTGATGTCTTGCTTCCACCAACAGAAGGATCTGGTGATGGTTTGAAAGCCAGATCCGTCAACTATTCTGTTGGTGATATGGTTGTCGTTGAACACATGGATTCATCCAAACAACGTGGATGGATTAAAGGACATTTTGCCAGAACATCACTGATTCAATATAGTGGTGATGTAAAGACAGCAGATCAAACTACAGCATCTGGTGGTGATCAGGGTGGTGAAATTACTTTACCAACAAAAGTAAACAAGGGTAGGGGAAAACCAGGAGAATCAAAAACAGCAGATTCTGAAGAAGAGAAGAACGCAATAGAAGCAGTAAAGAAAGGAACTGGTGCCACTGATTCCACAAAGAAGGAAGATCCTAATGCTGATGTTCCCATTGCTCTAAAAGTTGGTCGTGAAGCTCCATTTGTTGTTATTGGTGATGATGGAAAAACTGAATTCCAAAGAAGTCTTGAAAGGGTTGGAGCAACGGAAGAGGAAGCAGCACTACAAGCAGCAGAAGTACGAAAGGAAACATTAGATCTATTACGTCAATAAATAATGACAAGGAGGTAACCTTATAATGGCAACTGCTGCGGCACTATCAATTTGTCCTACTGGGTCTTATATTCCTGGTAATGATCCTAGTAGAGATAGGGATGACAATGCTTCTAATGGGTATTGCGTACAGCTTGCTAAGTGTGAGACTGATCCTGTCAACAAAATTACTAACACTATCAGGAACTTTCTGAGAGACGTAAAGAAAGTTCTTGCTTTTGCTGGTAATCTGAGAAGTGAGATATACGCAGCAGCAGGCATTTTGAAAGAGGTTGGAGGTCTATTAGTAGGATCTCTGATGAATGCCTTGACAGAGAAGTTAAAGAAGTTAATAGAAGAAGGAATTAAAGCACTTTTAGCATCAACTGGTGGATTAGCATTACCATCTATCATTGCACTTCAACCAGCAATGAAAGCCCTTATCGAGGGTATGGTATGTTTGATGAACAAAATTATTGATGGTCTGTTTGACACTGCTGTTGATCTTCTTTCTAACGTAGTAGGTCAAGTCCAAAACATGGCTGCCTGTGCTGCTGAGCAGTTCTGTGGTGCTTTTATAAACCCAATCATTGATAAGATTGCTGATGGTGTAGGTGCTCTTCTTGGACCATTAGAGAAGATTATTTCCCCTGCCTTTAAGATTGTAGATTTTCTCCTCGGTGCTCTTGATGCTATTAGTGCTATCAAGGGTCTTTTCCAGTGTAATGAAAAGTCTAAGTGTCCTACTGTTAATGGATACTTTGTTGGTGGTGGATTCTGTCAAGGTGATGAGCAAGAAGAACCATCAAAGGTAGATAAAGTTTTATCCAAGTTAAGTATTGCCAGAGGTGCAGCAAATCTTGCCAATGATTTCCAAGGACAATATGGTAATTGGGATATCTTTGGTGATGGGACTACTCTAAATGATAGTGGAATTGTAAATGCCAATGGCAGTTGCTACACTGGCAATCCTCTTGCTTGTGGTGCTCCTAAGGTATCAATCTTCGGTGGTGGAGGTGCTGGTGCTGCTGGTAAAGCTATTCTTGGCAACATCGTTCAGAACACAGAAGGACTGACTGACGTTGTTGACAAAGTTGGTAGTGTTGTTGGTGTAGAACTTCTCAGTGGTGGATCTGGTTATCAAACAACACCATTTGTTACCATTAGTGATAGTTGTGGTATGGGATATGGTGGTTTTGCCAAGGCAAATATTAATGCTAAAGGGGAAGTAGAATCTATTACGGTTGTTTCTAGTGGAACAATGTATCCAGTTGGAGAAGAAGTTCCACTTGGTATTGTTGATGCTGTAATTGAAGATCCTGGTTCCAACTACTCACCTACTGATACGATTGATGGATTTGATATTGTCGTTAAAGATGGTAAGATCATCTCTGCCAGGATCAATAAGGTTACACCTGTAGATGGTCTTCCAACATTAAAGGTAAATACTAATACTGGTAGTGGTGCTATAATTAGACCTATTATCAATTCTCTTCCTGTGGTTGAGAAGAAACTCCAACAAGTTATTGACTGTATCGAATAATGGCAGAAAAGGAAAAGGATTACAGTAAAAGGGATTTTGATTGTAGGACAAAATCTTTTAAGATTGATGTAAACAATCCACAGGAAGGTCAGTGTGGACCTGAGATGTTTAAGATTATTGGTGAAACACCAGATGGTAAGATCTTCACCCAAAGTCTTGCCACTAATGGAATGTTGAGAATTACCAATGAAGGAACCACTGAAATTGTAGCTGGTTCTAAGAACGAACCAGATGGTGTGGACATTAGAATTTTCGCAGCCAAAGGTGGTATTGGTATTAATGCTGATAAGGGAGATCTTCGTATCTATGGTAAGAATATCTTTTTCGAGACTCCTGGTACGTTTAATGTTCTAGCACAGAAGATCCAACTTGGTAACTCTATGACTAGATCTGTCAACGTTGAGGGTTTTGATACTCAACTTAAGGCACAGACAGGAAACATCAAGGTAAAGGGTGCTCTTGGTCTGTTAGATTTCTTCAAATCCCTCCTGGGTCTTGACTTCTGACCCAGACCCTTGCTATAATATGTGGGTAACCGAGACAAGCACATGACCCAGGAAACTGAAGAGTATGTCGAAAGTGTTCTGGTGGATGTGTGCTCTCGGTCCTTCAAGTTGTTCAGCAACTTTGGTGATGAACAAAAAATGAGTTGTGAAACCCCAGATCAGTTCATGGAAGTTCTTTCTTTCGTCAAGTGGATGCTTGAAGATTATGAAGCAGACCTTTATTTCTTAGATCCAGTAACTGTAGAATGAGACCAGAAACTAGGCAAGCAATGGAGATGTTGTTCTCTGCTAAATGGAACTTACCTAAAGCAGCACAATATTGTGGACTAACGAACAAAGAAATGAAGATTACTTTCAATGAATACTGTCACTTCCACCCACCCACCTATCACCATCAGTAGGGAAGAACTCGAAGAACACTTTGAGTTCATCGTTGATCTTTGTCATCGTGAAAACATCACATTCATGTTTGAACACAATAAGAAATGGATGTGTCTTGTTCCTTACGAGGAATACTTAAGTTACGGGGTGTAGCGCAGTTTGGTAGCGCATCCGCTTTGGGAGCGGGAGGTCGCAGGTTCGAATCCTGTCACCCCGATATGGGACGGTGGTGGAAGTGGTAGACACACCAGACTTAAAATCTGTTGAGAGCAATCTCGTGAGGGTTCAAGTCCCTCTCGTCCTATTAAACACAAAAACTATGTGGTCAGACTATTCCGATTATCTCTATCACACATTAAACTTAAATGTCGTTGATGTAGGACATGCGTTAGGTAAGAACGACGCAGTATTAGGTTCTGCTGTATATTCTGGTGACCATATTATAAAGTCAAGGGCAACCGTTATTGAGGATGGTGACACTCACATCTACAATAACATTGTCTATCCAAAGACAGGTCAGAATCTTCCATGCTTGGGTATGGATCTGATGTGTTTCTTTGAGAAGAAAGTTATCATCGTATTTGATTTTCAGCACCCAACACCACACTTTGATTGGTACAATCCTTTCATGACTTGTCATCTTGGTGAGATGCTTGATAATACTTCAAAGGACATTAGATTCTTTGAACCTGGTAATCACTTCTCCAGGTACATCTATGTTCGTAAGTGTACTGCTAGTGAGGTTCCCGACCATTTGGAATACTTCAAAAAGTATGTTGATGTCTATAAAAGGTTGTTAGATACAACAAAACCTACTGGTGAAGATACCAGTGTTTACAAGGAGTTTGACAAATATATGCTAGATCTTGATCCCGTTGGTGGATTTATGGAGAGTAAGTTTGGTAAAGAGTTTTCTCATGATTATGTCAGGAACTTCTTATTTTCATATTGCGATTTGTAAGAACTAAATAAATACAGGTTCACTTTTAGAGCATGAAAAAGTTAGCATTGCTCTTTGGTATGGTATTGATGGCGGCACCAGCACATGCCGATCTTATTACAAAACATAGTTCTAGTGTTCAACTGACTGTTGATGCTGCTGCATCTCAGGCAACTCGTCTTGGTTCTACCTATTCGGTAAGTGGTAATAATGTATCTGCTACTCTTGGGGGTCTTACTGCTCCTGCTTCGGCAACTGATGCGGCGACCATGAACTCTGGGACATACACCCAGACAACAGCAGGTAGTGCCTTTTCTTTTACTGAGACATTCAACGGCGGAGACGCAATCCCAACAGGAACGACCGTTTCTAGCGGTGTGGTTGGATCCTTACCCGCATTTGGAAGTGTCACCACGACTTCTGGCGGGGTGGCTGGGTCTCTCGGTGGTAGCATCGATTCTGCTGGCACGATGTCGTTGACTGCTGGTGGTGCTGGTACAAGTGCAACTGGACAATTCGTTTCTGAGATTACAATTAGATAGTAATGGAAGATAATGAAGAATATCATCGGTGCCCTAAGTGTGGGTTTGTTTTGTGTGCTTGTTCCGAGGACTTCACTGGCAGTTCCTGTAGTGCCAAATTTTACACAGGGCTCGATGACTTCCCATACAGAAACAACGAGTACAGTAACAGAGACTATAAATTCAATAGACTATAACACAGGGTATCAATATTCTGTAACTGGGAGTGGTATTACAGCATCAGGAAACTTATCACCTGGCACTGGGGCAAACAATGTAACTATTAATGGGGTGACTTCATCATGGACTGGATTAACAAGCAAACCATCATTCACTCAGACAACACCAGGAGCAGCGTTTCAGTTCACAGAAACGTATCAAGGTCCTGGTTTAAGTCAGCAAACGATTATTCAAAGAACCACAGAAATCAAAAGTGTCACAGACACCACAAGTATCTTCACGCAGTAATCTTATGTCTAACCAACCTTGCGATTGCCCCTGCCACTCTGGCGGAAACTGTAGGGGGTGTAAGTGCAACGGCAAGTCCGATTGCAAATAGTTCTGGCTCAGTAACTAACCAAGCGATCCAAGTCCTCCAAGGTCCTTATATCACCAACCAGTATGGTGATGGTATTTCGTGTCAAGGTTCTACATTAAACGTCACCCCATTTGTGACTGGCAGTGGTTCATTCCAGAAACCATATGAACCCTGGTACAATGATCCTGTCTATGATATGAGAGACTTGAATGAAGATGGTTCTTTAGACAATCCAGGTGGTATTTTATACCATGTTCCCACTAGAACTGGTCAGAAGGACAACTATAATCTATCTGTAGGTGTGTCTGCTACATGGTCCAAACCATTAGACAAAGAAGCACAAGAACTCTGCCGAAAAGCAGCAGAGAAACATAATGCTTTGAGAGATCAAATCCTTGCTAACCGTAGATTGGAGTTTGAACTCACAAGATTAACCAAATGTGGTGAGTTGGCACAGAAGGGTATTACTTTCCATCCCAGATCACCTTACTATAAGATCTGTGCTGATGTTAGGTTACAGAACCCTCCTGGTGTTATTCCACCACACAGACATTCTATTCCTTCCCCTTCAACTTCCGTATCGCATGTGAGCGGATCCGCTGCTGCTCTCGGCGCTCCATTACAGATTCAACCTTCACCTTCTTCCCCCTCAAAGTAGCAATCTTCTTGACTACTTTCTTGACAGTTGGTTTAACTACTTTCAAAAGCAAATCGGCAACAGGTTTAGCAAAGATAGCAGTAGAAGTTGCTACTACAGCGATGCTTGCTGTAGTTGTCACCATATCTAATGGTGGTAAATACTTCTCGGTAAATGTTGGTTCTATACAACGTGGATCACTTACTAACAGTTCTTTGTACCACTGACACTGCTGCTCAGGTTCCCCCTCCACTTTGGTTCCAGGCACTGATGATGGCAGTGGCACCTGCGGTGGTGGTTGGGGTGCCTCTGGTTGCTTTTTTACTGGTGTTTTTGGCGTCTCTTTGGGACTAGTAAGAATAATCTCTTCTGGATTATACTCAATAGGATTAAAAGAGGGAGCAGTGCCATCACAGAATGTCACTGTCCCATTAGGATCATCTGCTATTAGATTCTTATTCTTTTTCGCATCAGGATGTGCCTCTACGCAACCAGGCAGTTGAATGATTGGTGTGCCTATGGTTGTTGTCGTATGAGGTATGGTTGGAACCACTGGAGGTGGTAGAGATTGGTTCCAGTTGCTTATATCTGGGATTCTAACATCTTGAATCCTGATATCTTCAATCATTATCAATAAAACCTTCCTCTACCAACCACTTCATCGTAAGTGGTGTGGGTTCATAAACTTCCCACATATTACCAGCAGCACATGCTTCAAGTGCTTTCATTGTCATACCTTCAGTTCTACCTGCCCATCCTGCTTCTGCTTCCCAAGGTACAGCAGATTTGGGATAAGTACGTTCTGCCATCTCACGCCACATGGCAGGAACTTCTTCCTCTGGTTTAATAATAGCAATGATAGAGTTCTTGATGCTGCCTGCCATACAATCTTGGGCAGCGTGCCATCCTTCGTGACGCATTACTGACATTAGAACACCAGGACGATGCATAAAAGCATCATTCAGAAAGAAGTTATTGCTTACAGTATGGTAGACACCACGGTGTCCAGGAGGGAAATACTTCTCATCTGCTAGAAAAACCATAACTCCGACTTTATCAAGGGATACCAGCATCGAGTTAAACTCATCAGCAATGATATCAAAATCAGAGTTAGGAAACTCTTTACGAATATCGTCGATATTCTTGATTTGTCGGACATTCTCGGTGCATTCTTGAACAATCATGCAACCAAGGGCATCCATAGTATAGTAACCCTTTTTCAGTTTAGATTCATTTGCCCAGGTTGATGCAGCAGTGACTCCTAGAATAGCAGTGTTAATGACACTAATACCTAGGAGTCCAAACAAAAACTTTTTCATTATTTTATGGAAGTGGGATTACACCACCAGTTGCTTTGGGAAGTTCTGGGGGTTTGGGCAGAAGTTCTTCTACAAGACCAGGAAGGATAGTTTTTACCTCCCCAATAGCTTGCTCTTTAACTCCTTCCATTATAGCATCTTTTTGGAGAAGCACATAAGCACCACCACCAATCAGAGCAACAGAAGTTAATCCAGATAGCAGTGCTACCACATTAATTAGTTTTTGCATCTTTCTTAGGTTCAATAGCAGAAACGACTTCTGGTTCTTTCTTTGCTGGTGCTTTTTGTGGAGCACCACCAGATTTAGCAGGACTTAATCCGAAGGCAGCGAGAGATCCAGAGAATACTGAAGCAATAAAAGTTGGATCAAAATCAAGAATCTTTTGACCGTTAGGAAGTCTAACGTAACTAAAAGTGAGAAGAGAAGCAGACCAGATAAGTACAACGACTTTCACCAGATTACCAAGGACTTCACTTTTATCAACATCGTGGTCTTTCTCTTCTACAACTGCTGGTTTAGTATCAGACATTTGTAGAGAGTAAGGCAGCTCTATTTATTGTCTAAATAGGTCAGAACACAATATCTATGAAGCAGAAAGATGCCTCTTAGTAAGTTAGATAATTTTATCAAGAACACCCAGGGTCGTATTTTATATGTGAACCCAAACGATCTTGATGCTACTGATAGTATTGAGAATCAGGGTAACTCTCTGACGCAACCCTTCAAGACTATTCAGAGAGCACTGCTGGAATCTGCCAGATTCTCTTATGTAAGAGGTAAAGATAATGACCTCTTTAACAGGACAACCATTATGTTGTATCCTGGTGATCACATTGTTGATAACAGACCAGGATTCGCAATCAAGAATGTAGGTGGTGTTGGTAAGGTAGTAAGTCCATCTGGATCTGAGACAGATGCTACAACCACACTTAATCTCACTCTTACATCCAACTTTGATTTAACTCAAGAAGACAATATACTCTATAAGTTTAATAGTGTCAACGGTGGTGTTATTGTTCCCCGTGGTACATCTATTGTTGGTCTTGATCTTAGAAAGACAAGAATCAGACCTAAGTATGTTCCCAACCCCACTGATAATAATGTAGGACAGTCTGCTATCCTGAGATTGACTGGTGGTTGTTACTTCTGGCAGTTTACTTTCCTTGATGGTCAAGATAATGAGTTGGTTTATACCGACCCTGCCACTTTCGATACCACTAATAGATCTCTTCCCACATTCTCTCACCACAAACTCTCTGCTTTTGAGTTTGCTGATGGTGTAAATGATGTCCCAGGATACAGTGGTCTGACTGACCTCAGCATGTATTATTACAAGCTGACACATGCTTTCCAGTCCGCATCTGGTCGTCCTGTTTCATTCCAATGGCCAACTGAGCAGGGTGATTTTGATAAGGTAAGACCTGAATATGAGATTGTTGGTGCTCTTGGTGTAGATGCTGCTGTTGTAACATCTATGTTTGCTGGTGATGGTGCAACACCTACTGCACAGGTCACTGTTACTACTCAGAATCCTCATGGATTCACCGCAGGAACTCCTGTTAAGATTCGTGGTGTTAATATTTCCAACTATAACATCTCTGCGTTTGTTACATCCGTAATCAGTGCTACATCCTTCACTTATCAGTTGCCAAGTTTCCCAGCAAACTTGATCGCAACTCCAGACTCTTCTAATGCTACTGTAACTATTGAGTCTGATACGGTTAGTGGTGCTTCTCCATATATCTTTAACGTATCCCTTAGATCTGTCTGGGGTATGCAGGGTCTACATGGTGATGGTGGTAAGTGTACTGGTTTCAGATCTATCGTTCTGGCACAGTTCACTGCTATCTCTCTCCAGAAAGACGATAGAGCATTTGTAAAGTATAACGAAAGCTCCAGACTGTATGATGGTATCGTTTATACCAAGGTAACTGGTGGTGATCTGTCTTCTGGATCTAGTTCTACCAACAGTGCTACTGTCTATCACTTAGACTCTGATGCTGTCTATAGAAGTGGATGGGAAACTACTCACGTTAAGTTGAGCAACGATGCTGTATTCCAGATCGTTTCGGTGTTTGCTATCGGTTTCAATAAGCACTTCGAAGCATTAAGTGGTGCCGACGCATCTATCACCAACTCTAACTCTAACTTCGGTCAGATTGCTCTGGTTGCTGATGGATTTAAGGCAGCAGCATTTAACCGTGACGACCAAGGTTTCATCACTAATGTCATCACACCAAAAGAAATTTCTGCTACTGAAAAGCAAGTAAACTGGTTACAACTTGATGTCAATCTTACTACGTCTGTAGGTATTTCCAGTCAGTTGTATCTCTATGGATACTCTGACCAGGATATTACTCCAACATATCTGACACAAGGATTTAAGATTGGTGCCAGACATGGTGAGACACTGTATCTCCCAGGCACAAGTGGTATTGGTACTCTGACTGCTACGATTCAGATGCCTGATAATGAGGTATCTTCTGGTTCTACTATTGCTTATGGTAGCAAGTCTGGTATTAAAGAAGCATTTGTTATTTCTGGTCCAACTGATAATGAACTGACTCTTGCCAGTGACATTGGTTTAGTAACTGGTGAGTCCATTAAAGTTGTCAGTCAGACTGGTGATCTTCCAGAAGGATTAGAACCACATAGAACTTACTATGCTATCAGAGTTTCTGCCACAGAGATTAAGATTGCTTCTTCCTTCTCTGATGCCCTGAATGATAATGAAGTATCTATCGATGGTGGAGCTGCTCTGCTTATCCGTAGTAGAGTAAGTGACAAAAATGCTGGTGAGATTGGTCACCCAGTTCAGTTTGATACTGTCAACAATAACTGGTTTGTCCATGTAAATGCTGGTAACGATATTTACACTGGTCTGTCCACATTCACTAGTGCTTCTACTGCTAGACCTTACGTTAAGAGACGTGATGATACTAGAGGTCTTGACTCCAAGATCTATCGTGTTGGTTATGTCATTCCTAAGGAATCTCAAGATGCTAGAGATCCTGGTCAGGGATATGTTCTCCAACTCTCTAGTCAGACAGGATTTGCACAAACTGATTATGCTACTGCCACGACATTACAGAGATCTGATGTTCTCTACGGCAGAAACAATAGTTTCATCTCTACCTGCTCCGCATCTGGAACGACAGTAACATTCAGATCTGATCTTCCTCACGGATTAGATGTAGGTGATAAAGTTATCTTTACTAACATCAAGAGTAGCACAAACTCTGTAGGTGCTGCTAATAGTGGTTATAATGGTAAGTTTGCTGTAACTGGTGTAACTGAAGACCTTACATTCACCACTGGCATTATTGATGTTGATGGTGTAACACATAACCCTGGTACATTTACGGATACAACTGGTTCTAGAAACCTCTCTCTGCCTAGGTTCGAGAGAAATGATCTCCAATCTAACTTATTCATTTACAGAAACACCACGGTTCAGTCTTACGAGAAGGACAAGTCCGATGGTCTTTATATTCTCGAACTGTTAGATGCTGACTATGCTCCAGAGGTAGAGTTCACCAGTCAGAAGTATAAGCCCAACGTTGCGGATTACTACCCACAGTTTGACAGAGATAATACCTCTGCTAACCCACCTGCTGCTGCCTCTTATGCTAAGAGAGCACCTGTCGGTGAAGTTGTAACAAACGATCAGAAGAATAGTCTCACTAGAAATACCATTGATAGTCTCTTCAAGAAGACTAAAGTTGGTAAAGAAATCAGTTCTGTTGATGCCACTGCTGGAATTACAACATTAACATTTGACAGAAGGCACGGATTCAATGGTGCTCTGGGTATTACCACCATCACTGATAATACTACATCTTATGCTGATGGCACATATTATAATGTAAAACTGCTGAATGATGGCACATCTACATGGCAAGGTGCTACTGCTAAGGTATTCGTATCTGGTGGTGTTATTGCTGATGTTGACATCATGAACCCTGGTTCTGGTTATGCTTCGGCACAGAACCTTGATATTGAGAGCATCGGTGGTGAAATTGGTATCGGAACTACAACAATCGCAGTTAATGTTGGTGATGTCGTTCAGGTAACTGGTCTTGGAACAACTGCTAGCACTCACTATAGAATTGATAGCATTGTAAGTGATACTGAAATTGCTATTGCCAGAACTTCTACAGACCCAGTAATCCTACCAAACTCTTACGTTTATAACGTTGGTGTTGCTGTTACTATCTCTAGCACAACCTATGATGCTCCAAGTGGTATTACTACCTTTGTCTGTAGCAATCCACATAACTTGATTGCTGGTAATAAGTTTGAACTTCTGAATAAGAGTAATGGCAGACTTGGATCTTTCACTGTTCGTGAAAGAGTTGGTATCAATACATTCAGTGCTATTACTACCGATGAGATTACTTCTCCACACTATATCTACAAGCATGGATTAGAGGCAAATGAGCAATCTACTTCCATCACTGAAGAGTTTGGTGGTAGATTCTTCGCAGTCTACGGTGGTGTAAGTGATCAGATTGTTGATGCTCTTACTGCTACAGGAACTGCAATCAAACTGCCTAACGTTAATCTGGCAACCACTAAGAAGTTTGCTCTGGGTGATTACATCCAGGTCAATCGTGAGATCATGAGAGTCGTAAGTTCTGCTCTTGGTGGTGTCGGTAGTGATGAGATTACTGTTGTTCGTGCTATGTTTGGCACAAGAGCAGTTACACATGATGCTGGTTCTAGAATCCAGAAGATTGTTCCTCTGCCTGTAGAACTGAGAAGAAACTCTATCATGAGAGTTTCTGGTCATACATTTGAATATCTTGGTTATGGTCCTGGTAACTATTCCACAGGTCTGCCACAAGTTCAGACAAGAACTCTCTCTGATTTGGAAGAGTATCTGTCTCAAGCACAAGATAGAAGTGGTGGCATCGTTGTTTATACTGGTCTGAACAATGATGGTGACTTCTACATTGGTAACAAGAAGATTAACTCCTTCACTGGTACTGAAGAAACATTTAACGTTCCCGTTCCTACCGTAACTGGTTCTGATTCCACTGCTTCGAGTCAGAGATTTGATGAACTGGTTATCACCAACAGCATCTCTGTTGAGGGTGGTGAGAATAACAATATTCTCAGTAGTTTCGATGGTCCAGTCAACTTTGGTAATGAAGTTTCTACCGATGGCAATGTAACGATCAATGGTAATCTTACCCTTGCTGGTGGATTAACCATTGACCCAACTGCCACTGCGTTGGCAACACCAACCTTTGGTAACATTCGTATTGCTCAGACTGATTTAAGCACCATTGATGTTGCTAGTGGTGATATCACAATCAACGCAGGAATGGGTGCCTCTGTTGGTATCAATACCATCACAACTATCGATGGTGACCTGTATGTAACTGGTAACATCACTGCCTACTTCCCATCTGATAGAAATCTGAAGGATCAAATCCAGATCATTGCCGATCCAGATGAGAAGATTAAGAAACTGAGTGGTAATAGCTTTATCTGGAATGAAAAGGCAGGTAAGGGTAAGCAAGGTCAGATTGATTATGGTGTAATCGCACAAGAAGTCGAGAAAGATTTCCCCGAACTGGTTGTCACCGATAAGAATGGTGTCAAGAAAGTACGTTATGAGGGTCTGACTCCTGTGATGATTGAAGCAATCAAGGACTTGATTGGTAGGGTTGAGGCTATTGAAGGTGGAAGACCAAATGGTCCTAAACCAGGAGCACAAATGCAGATTCCACCTTATCCATATCCTTATCCCCCATATCCATATCCTTATCCCCCACAACAACCACCCCAGGAACCACAACAATAAATAGATAAAAAGGGTCTGTGTAGACGATGCCTAGTAATTTTAAGACCGTTGTTAATTTTAGAGACGGTATTCAGGTAGATACAGATGATATCGTTTCTTCGAATGGATTGGTGGGCATTGGTTCCACCCTTCCAAGAGAAACTCTGGATGTAAGAGGACATACTATTGTTGATGGTACGGTTACAGCAAACGCATTTAACGTTTCTGGTTTCTCTACCATCACTAGTGGTCTTACTGTTGGTCTTGGTTATTCCGTTGGCATCGGAACTGCCGTACCTGAAGCAACTTTCCAAGTTGGTGTTGGCACCACTGGTGTAAAGATTAGTGCTGCTGGAAGTGTAACTGCCGTAACCTATTATGGTGATGGTGGTTCACTTCTTAACCTGCCAACATCTCAGTGGGTTGATACTGATGTAGGTCTTGGATTTACTAGCATCTATGCTGCTGGAAATGTTGGCATGGGTACAACAGATCCCCGTGCTACTGTTCAGATTGGTCAAAACATTCAGGCAGATGGTCCTAGTGGTATTATTACGGCATCTGCTTTTAATGGACCTCTACAAGGTACAGCATCTTACGCTACAACATCGGTAAATGCTCAGCAGTTAATCGGAACTCCAGACATTACTGTCGGTAGTATTGTCGGAGCATCGGCATCTATCACTGGGTTTATTACAGCAACCACAAGTCTGAAAGTAGGAACATTCCAGGCTAATGCTGGTGGTATTGTTACTGCCACCACTGTATATGCTGCTCTTGAAGGAACAGCATCCAGATCGAATGTTGCTGCTGGATTAACAGACAATCCCAACATTGTCGTTACTAGTATTGGTTCTTCTGCGGCATCTCTGAAACCATTCTATCTCTACAGTGCTGGTATTTCTACGTTCGAGGGTGATCTTGCCATTCTTGATCAGTTAGGTATCGGAACTCCTCAACCTGCTGGTGCTTATAGATTGGATGTATATGGTAACTCTAACTTGAGAGGAACCGTTGCCATCAATACACTTACAGTCGATACATTTACCTTTGGCAATAGTGTTATTGGTGGTGGTAACATTAATGCTACTTCTGGTGTCAGCACCTTCATTGTAGTCAACTCTCCAACTGTTTATGCTTCTGATCAACTGAAGGCAGGATCTAGTTCTGCTCCAGTTCAGGCACTTGACGTAGATGGTACTGCTATTGTTACCACTTCTATTGGTATTGGTAACACATTCCCTCAGTCTGAACTACATATTTCAACTGTAAATCTTTCCTCTCAGCAGGGTAACGCACTGATCGAAGGAACAGTTGCTATCGGAACCGACAATGTTCCTACTGGTGGAGCATCTATCGGTCCTGTCTCTATCTATAGAGATACTTGTCTATATGGTAGTGGTGTTGGTATTGAAAGTGGATCTCCTCGTGGATCTATTGATGCTCAATACGCACCAACTCCATTCATTCTTCCAACATTTACTACGACACAGAGAAATAACATTTCTCCTGTATATGAGGGTTCTGTTCTCTACAACTCAACGTTAAAGAGAATGGAATTTTATAATGGTTCTTCGTGGGTAGGACTCGCAACTAGCTAATCCATGGCACTAACTATTGTATCCAATGCTAATCAGTTATTCACTGGTGTATCTACTGCTGGAGGATTTTCTTTTGCTGATTTAAGAAACTTAGGATTTTTTGAATCAACAGAACCAGTTTCTCTCGGTTCTTGTTTCTTAGATTATAATGTCGGTGTTGGATCTGATCCTTTTGATCCTGTTATTGGGGTATCTACCTATAATGTTGGTGTCCCATCAACGGGATCAATCTCACCGACAGATTTAGTCGGTGTTGTGAGAGAACTTAGGTTAGATATTAGTGGTTCTGGAAGTAAGGTTGACTTAAAGAACCTAGCATTTGGTTCAGAGCAATCAAATAATATTCGTAAGAATGTATTCATTAGTACGGATTGTGTCATCTCTTCCGATGATCCCAATACTGCTGCGTTAAGTTTAACTGGTGGATATAACAATCTTAGATTAACCATCAGTGGGCAACTTCTTGGTGCTGGTGGTATAGGTGCGGCACAGAATAGTGCTGCCAATGGTGGTAAAGGTGGTGATGCTCTGAATATTGTTAATAACTTAGGTATTGGTGCTAGAATTCAAATCACTGAAACTGGTCAACTTAAAGCAGGTGGAGGTGGTGGAGGAGCAGGACAAAACGGTGTTCAGGGATCTTCTGCCCAATATGTTTGCGGTAGTGGATGTAACGGATGCCAGAGAAGTTGTCGTCCTGGTTGTTGCTATGACTGTGGTGGTGGATTTAATTGTTGCTTTGATCCTTGCTGTAGCACTTATACTAACTACTGTACTGCTGCTGGTGGTGCTGCTGGACAAGGTGGTGTTGGTGGATTAGGTAGAGGTGGAAACTATCCCTCTGGAACTTTAGATGGTGGCAGTGGAACTGCTGGTGGTTCTGGTAGTAATGGATCTGGAAGTGGCACTGCTGGTGGTAATGGAGGTGCTGGTGGTGATTATGGAAAACCTGGCAATCCTGGCAGTGCTGCTCCTTCTACTGGTGGAGGTGGTCCTGGTCAAGGTGGATCACCTGGATATGCGATCACTGGCGCATACGGACTGGCAGGATTTATTGCTGGTATTGTAACTGGAATCCTCCCAGAACCCACATATGGATTCACAACGTCCGCAAATGCTACCGTTGGATTTGCTGGATCCCAGCAAGTTTGGGAGTTCGTTAGCACTGGCAGCACAGAAATGTCTATTGCCAAGACACAAAACGTCGATCTACTTGTTGTCGGTGGTGGTAGTAATGTAGTTTCAGGTGGTAGAGGTGGTGGAGGTGGTGCCGTTCAGTATAGGCAACTGCTTACACTTCAGGGTGGTAGATATAATATCTCCGTAGGAAGTGCGGGTCAGGCATCTTCTATCTCTCACGTTGATGGAACTACGTTTAGTCTTACTGCCAACGGTGCTAACTCTTCTAGTTCTCAAGGTGGTCAGACTATTGTATATGATGGTGCTGGTAATGAGGTAACCAATACTGTATATCCATCTAGAGGATCTGGTGGCAATTCCATAGTCACACACGGTCCAGAAGCATATGGAGGTGGTGGTGGTGCTACCCAAGGTGGTAGCAGTGGTTCTACTCAATCTGGTGGACCTTGCTGGAAGGCATATAACGGAACTGGAAATGAGTGTCTTGGTCCCTATAGTGCCAATGGTGGTAAAGGTGGAAATGGATTACAAGTTAATGTGAGAATCAGTGGAACCAATGAATACTTTGGTTCTGGTGGAGGTGGTGCCGCTGGTGAATCTTCCAACTGTAATGGACCTGATTGTGGTGTATCTGTCTCCCAAGGTGCTATGGGACCAGGACAATATGGTAGAGGAAGAAGACCTTCTGGACAGAATCATGGAAGTCCAATTAACGCAACTCAGGGCATTCTTGTTCTCAAGTTCCTTGACTTTGTGCCATAATACATAATATACACGCACTTTGTTATGAACATATTCAATCTCTTCCCCACACCAGTAGGGTTTATTCCTGGTGTGATTACGCAGGAAGAGTGTAATGACTTGATTGATCTTGTGGTGAACTGTGATAAGTTAGTTCCCAACAATAATACAGACAAACTTACTCACACTGCTGCGGGAGATAGCATCAGAGGTCCGCAGATTGAACATCTTTGTGAGAAGTTAGCACCGCACATCCGTGACTTTGGTTACCAGTTACTTGGTGATGATAGTCTTGATTGGCATATGGTAGGACTGTGGGGGAATATAATGAACCCTGGTGGATGGCAGTTTAAGCATAATCATGGCAACTCAGTCATCTCTGGTGTGATATATCTACAGATGCCTGAAGGTGCTGGTGCTACTAGATTCTGGAGGAAAGATCGTGGTGATACTTACTTCCTAGCACATGACGGAACGGGTGATACAACTGACTACAACTGTGGGCACATTGATCTAAACAATGTCAAAGCAACTGATATGGTTTTGTTCCCAAGTTATTTGAACCACAGTGTAGAACAAAGTGGTGTGGGTGAGGATAGAATCAGCATCGCATTTAACGTTGTACCGAGTCGTCTCAACATCCTAGATACATATTATTTGAAACTGTCTTTTGATTGATTATGACTGACGAGAACATTCAATATCCTCCTATTGCTGAGCAGGCAAAGAATCTGGGTACATCTTTACATGATTTGATGACCAGAGCTATGCAGGGAAATAGACTTCTTGCTCCTAGAGATACACAACTGAAGAGACTTGAAGAGTGTAAAGCATGTGAGTTCTATGATGAACCTCAAGGCAGATGTACTAAATGCGGATGCTTTATGAAGTTCAAAGTATCCATGAGTTATGAGAAATGCCCTGTAGATAAGTGGGGTCCAGATGATAGTGCGTTTAATGAATGGATTGAGGAAGGTGCTCCTGCTGAACCTAATCAAGAACTCCCACATTACATGAAGAGACTACCTAATGGTCATGTAGTTCCTGAAGAAGAATATGAACAAAGACTAAAAGATTATGAAGAGTTCGGTGATACCTTGACAGAATGATCAAATCTCTGTAGACTATCCTTGTCAAGGTTGAAGAGAAATAATATACCTATGTGACAGTTGATTAAACTGTCCACCAGACCCGTCCAGGATGCCCTGAGACGGGTTATACTGTATTCAACAAGGCAAGACACCTAATGCTACTTCGTCCCCACCAACAACGTGCTCTGGATGCCATGTCGGTGAACGATAAAGGTCAGATCATTGTTCCTACTGGTGGTGGTAAGACCATCTGTATGATCCAAGATTGCCGCATGTTGATGAACGCACTGTACGGCAAGAATCCTACCTTTATTGTTGTTGCTCCTCGCATTATGCTTGCTGAGCAACTCTCTTCTGAGTTTCTTGAGTTTATCACTGATGCCAACGTGATGCACGTTCACTCTGGTGAAACTCATCACTTCTCTTCTACCAAACCCCATGAGATTCGTGGTTGGTGGAAGAAGAACAACGATGCTCCCCGTATTATCTTCACCACCTACAACTCTCTGCGTCGTGTAGTCGATGCTCATATTGATGTGGATACTATCTACTTCGATGAGGCACACAATAGTGTGAAGAAGAACTTCTTCCCTGCTGTTGAGCATTACAGTGCTGAGGCAGATCGTTGCTTCTTCTTTACTGCTACTCCCAAGCACTCTGCCACGTTTGCTAAACCTGGCATGAATGATGCTGAGGTTTATGGTCAGGTGATTGAGCAAGTTCCTGCTCCTGAACTTGTCGAAGGTGGGTTCATTCTTCCCCCTAAAGTTGTTGTTCAGGAGATGCAGAATGTCGGCATTGGGCAAACTGTTCCCGAACGTGATTGCGATCACCTGCTAGAGTCTATCGACGGCAATGAGAACATGCAAAAGGTTCTTATTTGTGCCAAGAAGACTAAAGACATCATCAATGTTGTCGGTGATTCTCCTTTCATCGGCAAGATGCATGAGAAAGGTTACTCTGTGATGTGGATTACTTCCAAGCACGGTGCTTTCATCGATGGCATCAAAGTTGACCGTGAGAAGTTCTTCGACACCATGAATGAGTGGGGTCGTGATAAGGATAAGAAGTTTGTTGTCATGCACCACTCTATCCTGTCCGAAGGAATCAACGTCCACGGTCTCTCTGCCTGCATCATGTTGCGTGGCATGGATTACATCGAGATCGCACAAACTGTCGGTCGTGTGATCCGTCTGGGTGAAGGTAAGACCTTCGGGCTTGTCAATGTCCCTGTCTTTGGCAAGGTTGGCATCAACACTGCTGCTAAAGTTCAGAAGGTCGTTGACATCATCTTCGAGCAGGGTGATGCTGCTATCTCCACTATTCGTCGTTGATTATGTACACTCTCAAGATTCTTGGTCCTGCTTTACTCTCTCTGTGTGGTGCTAACTTTGTAGAGGGACAGGGACAACTTTGTAATGTTGAC
>Ga0070749_10000669_pt1 | contig 23065 bp, 30 predicted proteins | sample VirMetDEL_Nov_18_FD_75180 | JGI IMG/M metagenome (GOLD analysis project Ga0070749, IMG submission 75180) | Aqueous microbial communities from the Delaware River and Bay under freshwater to marine salinity gradient to study organic matter... | ecosystem: Environmental > Aquatic > Marine >...
AGTTCGGGTCTTGCACAAGTTCCTGCACCTTGGTGCGGCGTTCTTCCTCCTGCTGCATCTGGCGTGCCTGGCGCATCAGGGTGGCCTGCTGGATAGCGCGCAGGGCGTTGGTCTGCTCCAGCTGTTGCTGCTGCAGTTGCTGCTGGCCCATGCCCTGGAACGCCTGGCCGAGTCGATTGCCGAGGCTCGGGTTATTGGCCTGCGGGCCGGACGCCAGGAGCATTTGCGTACCGAACTGGCCGAGGGGCGTATTCAGCGCCCCAAACCCCTGATTCAGCATGTCGACGATGCTAGCCATTTTTCACCCCTTACATGAACAGGCCGAGAAGGGCACCGGCGCCCGCGCCGAGGCCGGTACCGACCACAGGGAACGCACTGCCGAGTGCTGCGCCGGCTGCTGCGCCACCAAGCGCGCCACCGATACGGCTGCCACCACCGCCCTGCATGGTCGACGACGTTTGCCCACCAGGTGCGCCCTGCAGGAGCTGCAGGTAATCGCTGACCATCGAGTACGGCAGCTGCTGCTGGTAGTTCCAGCGGTTGATTTCCGCGTCCAGCTGGGCCTGCTGGTCTGCGGTGCGTTGCTGGCCGATCTGCTCGACCATCTGGCCAGCGGCGCCCAAGCCTTGTTGCACACCTGGCGTAAGCGCGGCGCTTTGGCCGTAGCCGGTGATGCCCTGGCCGATGCCCGACTGGCCGAGGTTGCCCAGGCCCAAGCCCATCTGGCCGTAGAGCTGTGCCAATCCTTGACCGAGCTGGCCACCGCTTTGCAGCTGGCCCAGCCCCAGGTTTGCCAGGTTGCCGTACAGGCCGCCCATGGCTTGCTGGGCGTTGAGGCCTTGACCGGCTTGCCCTTGTGCCAGGCTGCCAGCGTTCGCGGTAGCACCGAGGCCTTGGCCAGCCTGCGTGCTGCCCAGCTGACCGGCGTTGGCTTGAGCACCGAGGCCCATGCCCGCAAGGCTGCCACCGAGCTGACCGGCTTGGCCTTGGGCGTTGATACCCAGGGCTGCCAGGTTGCTGCCGAGGCTGCCGGCGTTGGACAGCGCGCCCAGGCCTTGGGCGTAGGCTGCGTTGCCCATATTGGCGGTGATGTCGCCCACGGTGTCCATGTAGCCACGGCTGGCGATACCTTCCGCGATGCCCTGGCGGCTGCTGCCGAACTGGCCGGCACTCTGTGCACCGTGGCCGATACCAGGCAGTACCTGTTCGCGGAACTGTTCGGTGACAGGGCGAATGGCCGATTGCACAGCTTGTTGGAAGAACGGATTGTTGGCCGGGTCGCCAGCTGCAGTCAGCTGGTTCATGGCGTTTTGCGCGGTACCGTAGCCGCCCTGGGCAAAGGTGCCGCCCTGGCCAGCCAGTTGCCCCAGTGCTGCGTTGGCAGCGCCGTAGCCGGTATCCATGATCGTCTGGCCAGCGCCGGACAGTTGGCCGGTGGCGCGGTTGACAGCCGCGTTGCCACCCTCGGTCAGGGCAGTGCCACGACCCATCAGCTGGTTTACCAGGTTGGATACGCCTTGGTTTGCGCCGGCGCCTTGGTCGGCAAAGCCCTGCAGGCCTTGGGCCGCTTGCGCCAGGCCGCCGCTACCGAGGGCCATGTTACCGCCCCCCTGTGCCAAGAGCTGGCTGGCCGCGCTCGATGCTTGGTCGCCGCCTGCACTGGCTTGGTTGGCCAGGTTGCCCATGATGCCGGTGCCTTGGTTCTGCAGCAGCTGGCCGACGTTACCAGACCAGCCGCCCAGCGCCTGCATCCCCTGGAGCGAGTTATAGGCGTTAATGCCGGCGTCGTTGATCGGCACAGCGTTGCCGAGCTGCATGCCCTGGCCCGTGGTTTCCAGCGGGTTGGGCGTGGCTACCGTGGAGCCTGGGAAATACTGCGGGCCTGGGCTGCCATAAAGGCCGCTGGCGCGCATGTAGGCCTCGGACAGGAACGGCTGGACGCCAGACCACGGGTCCGCTTTCTGTACTGTGGTGCTGCTGCCACCGCCACCGCTTCCGCCGCCCATTGTCACTTCCTCACGATATAGGTTTGCCGTTCATCCCAGCCCATACGCTTGGCGAATCCTTTACGGGCCATGGCCGTCACGTAATGACAGCCCTGCAATTCCGCCCATGTTACCAGAGAGTCGCAATGTGCGCGCCAGTCGTCGGTAAGTTCGCCGGATACCATAAAGATGTTGCATTCCCTGCAGCGCGGGTAGTTGAGGATTTGCGTCAGCACAGTAGTCTTGACGGTGTTGTCGTCGACGATGACCCACAGCTGCAGCTCGTTGTCGTTGAGCATCGACAGAATGTCGCTCGTTTCCCAGCGGTGCTCCTTGGCCTTGTCCAGCCACTCCTGCACCAGCGGCTCTACGTGCGGCCACACGCCGGGCAGTGCCATCGCGGGAATACCGAGCAGCTTGGCCATTTAGTAGCTCCGGTTCACGATCTTGCGATTGGTGATACCGCCGCCTTGCGCCAGGTAGTTCGGACCAGAGCCGGACATCTGGCCTGGCATCTGCGGCCGGCCCATGCCCTGACCCATCATCGGCATCGCGGCCTGCTGCTGGGTCTGCGGTTGCTGGTTCTGCTGCATAAGCGCAGACGCCATGCTCAGCTGTTGCTGCAGCGCGGGGTTGGTCTGCCCGCCACCGGCCAGGGCCTGCTGCAGTTGGGCCATGATCCCCGGGTCTTGCATCGGCTGCGACGGCTGGGCCATCATTGCCGTGCCAGGCGTCTGCCCTTGCACAAGGGATTGGCCCAGGCCGAAACCAGGTTGCGCAGCGCCCTGCATCATGGCCTGCCCCATACCGCCGGGCTGCATGGCTGCGCCAGCGCCCCCGCCCATCAGTCCTGCCAGCATCGAAAAGTCCATGGTGCACCTCTAGAGTTTTACCCAGGCTCCTGCCACACGTTGATAAAGGCCGCCGCCCCCGCCAGGGTTCCAGTCGGTGCCGTCTGCGAATGCTACCATGCCGTCTTGCGGCTTGGGCGGTTCTTGGTGGAGCACATCGAAGAACAGGCCGGCCGGGCGCTGCATTTCGGTACCGATGCGCTGCAGCTCGTCATACAGCCACTGCGGGGTAATCGCCTCGCCAGGGAAGGTCGGATCATAGCTCACAGGTAATCCCCCGATGGTTCCACTTCCACTTCGACGTTCTGCAGGGTGAACAGCATGTCGTCAGTGGACTCGATCTTGAAGTTCAGGAAACGGCCGCGCTTGCACACGACAATCTCGGCAGTGTTGTTCGTCATCTTGTTGGTGCTGATCCAGACCACTGGGCTATCCAGGTCAGACTGCAGGCACACGCTGAACGTGATGTCGTCGCTGGTGGTCGCGGCAGTGCGGAAGCGGATACGGCGCACGAACTTGACGCCCTGCAGGTCGACAATGCGCTGGCCATCCTTGATCTTGGTCGGCATGGCCCACAGGCCTTCACGCACCACGGAGAATGGCAGCGCTGCGCCGAATTCGCTGGACCCGTATTCCGTCTCGATCAAGCCCGTTGTGCGGGTCGGGCTGGCCAGCACAAGCTTGCGATCTGGTGGCAGGGATTCCAGCTGCGACCAGGTTACGCCCCAGGTGTCCCAGGTCTCGGTCAGGCTGGACCACAGCACGATATAGTCGCTGGACTCGATACCGCCATTGGCACCGCTGGACACGTTGTCCAGGTCGCGGACGCCCCAGGTGTCCTTGCGCCAGTTCCACATCAGCGCCTTGCTGGTGTACTCCTGGGAGCCGTCTGGAATGCAAATCCAGATTTCCGATGTCACATGGTTGGCCACGACAAACATGCGCTCATACCGCGAGCCGTCGATGTTGTTGCGCAGCCACTCCCGCCACTTGTCTTGGCCGATGGAACGGATGCTGTTGCCGTCGTGCACATAGATGTCCAGGTCGTTGCCGACGAAGCAGTGGTACTGCTCGAAGGCAGCCACACAGCGCTTGGCCAGCAGGCCCACACCGTTGAAAATCTGGTAGAAGCGGAAGATGAACGCGCCACCGATGAACTGTTGGCCGTAGATCGAATCATCCTTGTAGATGATGTTCACATCCCGCATCGGCAGGCAGTCGATGACCGTCCCGTTGGTTTCCGACAGGGAAGTCTCGCCCGCGTCGGCCGTGGTATCGGCTTCGTCCCAGGTTGGTGGCGGGGTCAGCGGGTCAGCAGCGGCCGACCACTTGACCATCTGCCGGTACCGGATGACGCCCTTGGTCACATCCAGGGCGATCAGGTAGTTCCGGTAAGAGCGGATGACCGCTGCACGGGTGGTGATGGTGGTAGGCCAGTTGGGCATGTTGGACAGCCGGCAGGACGCGGTGGGCGTCAGCTGAATCTGCGGATGGTCCACACCGTTGTTCATGAACAGCAAGCCGCCCAGCACACCGCCTGTCCACAGGTCAGTGGCGTCTGTGCTGTACGGTTGCACAGTACCCGACAGCGTGACGCGGGTGATGTCGTAGTGAGTGTTGTTGTTTACGGTGAAGACGCTGGCGATGCCGGCATACGCGAAGAAGCGGGCGCCGTCGAAGGTCGTGTGTGGGAACAGGCTGTACGGCGCTGCGCTCAGGCTGCCCTGGATGGCCCGGGAGCCTTTTACCTTCGATACCACGTACCCGTCGAACCGGGCGTTGCGGCCATCGGACCAGGCCCCGTCAGGCAGCTTTTCCGGGGCGATGTCGGAGACGATACCAACCGATCCGACGTTCTCGAAAAGCTGGAGGGGCATGTGTCACCTCATTGTTTGGCGAGCGCGTGGAAGGCCACGATGCGGTCGATGGCGGCTTGGGTCACTGGTTCTTCGCCCATCGACGCCAGGTGCTGGTTCACGAAGCCCATCTGCACAGCTGCATCACCTTCTGGCGGAATGCTGGTGCGATGGTAGCTGGATTTCAGCTCCTGTTCGCCGTCGACGATCAGGAGGCACAGGCGGACCCCCAGGTTGTTGTCGCGGTCGACTTCGATTTGATCCACGATAGTTTTGCGAGCCAGCATGTCAGTATCCTCAAGCCGCGCCGTAAGAAATGGTGCCGTTCATCTGCACGTTCACGCCAGAAGTATGGCTGTTCTGGTCAAGGTCGGCCATGGCGTTGCTGTTGATGCCCGATTTAGTCAGCGCCGCCGTGGTGCCGGTGGCCAGGCGCAAGATTGGGCCGTCATAGTTCGCCCCGGTGCTGATCAGCATACCCTCGTAGTTGAGGGTGCCGTGAGCGGCGAACGTCGAGGCGAACGGGAAGCCCGAGATAACCATGGTGCCAGAAGCAGTGGTATGCGTGTAGGTGCTGGTGGTCAGCGTGAAGCACGCTGTCACATGCCGGCCGATCTTCGTATAGGTGCCAGACTGCAGGCTGTACACCACGTTCAGGTTGCCGGTGACAGCGTAGTCGATGAACGGGGTCCAGGTGCCTTCCTCGTAGTCGTCGAGGCTGTTGGCACCAGCAGACGGGTTCTGTACGGCCGGGAAGTTGATAATCCCGTTGTTCAGGTTCAGGTTCCCACCCAGCTGCAGCAGGCCCAGGAACGCCACGGTACCGGATACGGTCAGGGTGCTGCCCAAGGTAGCCGCGCCGCCGATGGAGACGGCACCCTTCAAGGTAGCCGCGCCCGACAGGGTGGTGGCGCCCGCCACGTTCAGGGTGGTACCGATGACGACGGACGCGGCGAACGAAGAAGCGCTCTTGAAGGTGGCAGCGCCGGATACAGACAGGGTGGTATCGAGAGTGGCACCGCCGCGTACAGCGATGGTGCTGGCCAGCACAGTGGCGCCGGATACAGTCAGGGTGCCACCAAGGGTCAGGTTGCCGGTGAATCCCCCGCCGCCAAAGCTGCCAGACGCTGCGCTAAGGGCACCATTCACTGCCAAGGTACCGCCCACAACGGCATTGCCGGAGACGTTCAGGGTGTTGCCTACCGTCAAGGCGTCCGCCAAGGTTACAGCGCCACCTACCGACAGGGTGGTGTTCATGTGCGCGGCGCCGGATACGCTCAGGGTGCTGTTTACCCGCAGGCCCACCACTACGCTGGAGTTGTTGACTACCAATGGACCGTTGATGGTGGTGGTACCCAGCACAGTGGCGCCGGATACGGTCAGGGTGCTGCCCATATACACGGCGGTCGAGAAACTGGCGGTGCCACCCTTTACGTCCAAGCCGCCCAGCAACGTGGCGTTGCCGCTTACCGATAGGGTGCTGGCGAGAGTGACAGCGCCACCTACCGACAGGGTAGTGTTCATGTGCGCAGCGCCGGATACACTCAGGGCGCCCTGCAGCTGCACAAGGGAGCGGCCAATGACCGTGCCGTTTACGACGAGGCTACCGCCCACCGACAGGGAGCCACTGATACTGGCGTTCCCGTTTACCTGGAGAGTGTCGATAACATAGATGCCGCCCAGCCCGGACGGCATGACGTTGGCGCGCCAGCCGCTGCCGATGTAGAACACATGGCAGGTCGACCGCTCAGGGATCGACAGCGAGGCGGCGCCGTTGATAAGCACCACGCCAGATGGGACCAGCGAGACGGTTGCGCCGTTCAGCGCAGTGATGTCGAAGTAGAACCCGCTGGTGACGCTGGTAGCCGGTGGCAGTGTCAGCACAACGGTAGCCGTGGCCGAGTTGGTGCAGAAGATGTGCTGCGTGTTCCAGGTCGACGACAGCGAAGTCGCAACGTCCAGCTGGCGGGCCTGGCCGAGGATGCCGCCGATGTTCGGCAGGCTGCCCTGTACACAGGCCTTGATCAGGCGCAGGTGGTCGTCGCCCTGGCCGGCAGAGTCAGACGCCAGCGGGTTGGTGGCCACCAGGTCTGCGATGCGGGTACCTACTTCAAGGGCCATGACTTCACCTTACAGATGGGGGCGCAGGCGGCGCGAGGCCCGGCGCTGGACAGATTTTTCCCCCAGGTTATCCAAGACCATTTCCAGTCGGCCTTGTACCTGGGCGGCTTCTGCGAAGTCCTTCATGCGGTTGGCGAGGATGTCGACCTTGGCATGCAGGCGGATCATTTCTTCGCCTTCATTGGTCCAGACGGAGCTGGCCGAGGCGGAAGCGGTCATCGAGTAGATTTTGCTGTACCACACCACGGCGCTAAACGTGCGGGTAGGCACAGGGTCTACCAGCAGTCGGTCGTTGTTGATGGTCCAGTAGGTTGGGTCGCCGGTAAACTCGGTCTGGATGTCGCCAAACTCGCCTTGGGTGCGGTACAGCAGCGGCTGGTTGTCGCGGCCGTACTGCAGCAAGACGTTGCGGATTTGGGATCGGTCAGGGATCAGGGACGCCAGGGGATAGGCGGAAGTGAGGGAAAGGACAACAGTTGCTGGGGAAGCCTCAAGGAACCAGAAATCCGCGTCGTCATAGAACTTGATGGCCGAGAAGATCGCCCGGTCAATTTCAGTTGCCCAGGTGGTCGCATCAACCTGCAGTTCATCCGCGATCCGCGTCCTCAAATCCCCCAAGGTGGCCATGGCCTATATCCCCCGCGTCCCACATATCAATACATTGGCGAATTTGGTTTCGGTTTTGCTGGGCGCTTGGCACCGGCTTTGGGTGCCGGCTTTGCCGGTTTCTTGGTTTTCTTAGGCATGGGTGCGTACCTCCAGCGTTGTTTACAGACATCCGAATCGCCTCATTAGATCATAGACGTTTAAGCCAGTCGATCCCCAGCCGGGCGCTTTCCTCCACAGATAGCATCCGGCGCAGCTCGTCGTACCACAGCGTGGCGAAATCCCTGTCGTGGTACCCCTCAAAGCAGGGAGTGCCCAATGTGTAGTGGATCAGCCTCGGCATGTGCCGTTTAAGCTCGGGGTATTCGATGGCGAGCCAGTTCCAGGTAATAGGTAGACCGCCCACCACTGAATCGTCGAGCCAGGCAAACCGGTGCAGATGGCTGCCGGTGCTGGCGGCCACGTACTCAGGGGTGAGGCAGGCATTGTCGGGGTGGCCGCAGTTCCAGATGATGACGCTGGACCAGTTCTTGCGCGGGTAGTCTTCATTCTTCGCTCCCAGGTATTTCACCGGCTCGCAGGTCTCATACTTGTGGTGCACCACTTGGACGGCCTTGTTGGGGTCGCGCATGTCCCACAGTTCGGCCAGGTCGCTCAGGCACAGCATGTCGCCGTCAGCGAATATCGCATACCCCTGGAAATTGCACAGGTATGGGACCAGGAAGCGGCTGTAGATAAACTCGTTGCTGCCATCCGTATGGCCTTCCACGTAGCCGCCTGCCAGGTTGTTCAGCGCCAGCGGCGTGAAAGCCACGGGCATCGAGCACCGGGCAATCACGCTTTGGCAGAACGTGTGGTAGGCCACGGCTTCGCGGGGGTCGAATCCCACGAACAGCCGGATCATGGGTAGGCCACTCCCATGCGGGTACCGGCGATGACGACCGAGTGGCCTGGGATGGCGCGGAAGTCGGTGATGTCGAAGCGCAGGCGCAGGGACTCCCACCAGAAGTAGGGGTCTTTGACCAGCAGGTGCGCGTTGCGGCCGTCACTCAGGATGCGCTTGGCCTCCCGGCAGGCAATCTGGAAGTAGAACGCCTTGTTGGTCAGGGACGCCAGATGGTCCAGTACGTCGTTCAGGCACAGTGGTTCGATATGTTCGAGCACATCAGTGCAGACCACCAGGTCGGCAGGCGCCGGCTCAGCGGCGAACGCGGGAATGGCGGGGTCGTAATTAGCGAATGCCAAGGGAGAGACGCGCTTTGCGTGGGCCGCAAGGGTGCCCTTGCCGCACCCATAATCGAGTACAGAAGCGCAAGAATGCCTTTGGGCGAATTGTAGAACGTCAGAAAGGTGCTTGTATCCACGTTCGCCATACCCCTCGGATTGCGTGTGCTGGCGGTTGTTCTCGGCGCGGTATTGCTCACTGATTCGCATTGTGGAGACTCCGGTAGAGTGCATCGACTTCTTTTTTGGCTTCGGCCAGGGGGTAGCCCCAGTCGCCTTCGGTCTTCTGACGGTGTAGCTTGACGCTGCCATACCACGGCATACGGTCGCCTTGGCCATAGCGCCAGCTGGAGTAGAGCGGCACCAGCACATGGCATGGGGTGCCCACAGCGCCAGCCAGGTGTACAAGGGTCTGCGCCACCGTCACCACGCAATCACAGGCAGCGACCATGGCGGCCTGTTCATCCAGGTTCGAGCCGTCCGACTCGGGGAAGTAGACGTACCCGTTGGCCTGGGCTTCCTTTTTGGCGAACGGGCCGTACTGCAGCGAAATGGCGGTACCGCGTTTGGCGAACTGCAGGTTGCGGGCAGAGATAGAACGCTGCATGACCCGGGTTTCCTTCGCGCCGCCTTGCCAGGCTACACCGACGTATGGGGGTGGCCCCTGCAGGGCGAACTGGCGGCGCCAGTGGGCCACACGCTCCGGGTCCGGCACAAGGTAAGGGGTGCCCGGGAAATCGCTGTTTTCGCGGCGGAAGAACATGCCAAGGCTGCCCAGGGCCACCGTGGCATCGAACGGCGCTTCGTGGGCGCGCATGGCGGCCTCGTTGCCGTATACGGTGATGCCAAACGAACGCTCCACCAAGTCCATCAGCCGGGGTTCTACTTCGACGACCACTTCGTCGGCAAAGTCGAAGGTTTGGCGCAGCATCGAGAGGAACATGACTTCATCCCCTACGCCCTGTTCGCCATGCACAGCTAGACGTTTGACGCGGGAGCCGTCCCACAGCGGGCAACCGAAATTGCGCCGGGTCGATGCGGTCTGAACTTCCTTGGAGAAGCGGAATTCGTGGTCTTCCCAGGCTGCGGCCCAATTGCCCTGCGTCAGCAGCGCCAAAGCGCGATTCCAGCGCAGGTTGGGGGTGGCCGGGCCGAGGGCAAGGGCCTTTTCGATCAGCTCCAAGGCCAGCTCAGGACGGCCGTGGTCGCTGTATACCGAGGCGATGTTGTTGTACAGCTCCTGCCGTGGCTCCATGGCCAAGCCCTTCTGCCAGGCTGCGATAGCCTCGTCGTAGCAGTTTTCGGCGCGGTAGGCACAGCCGAGGGCAACATAGGCCTCCACCTGCGGGGTGATAGAGACCGAGTTTGACAGCAGGTTGATAGCCAGCCCGTTGCAGCCCTGGCGGACCGCGATGTCCCCGATCAGGAACAGGACGCCAGCGTTGAAGGGTTCTACGTTGAGGATTTGGTTGTACTTGGTCGCGGCAGACACAAGGTCGCCTGCACGGTGAAGCGCTACCGCTTCGTCCAGCAGTTCCTGCAAAACGTTGTTCATCGTGTGGCCCCTTGATCAGTCGCCGTAGGGTTGTTTCGGCGCTTTCTTTTGGCTCGGTTGGACGTTGTTGCTGGGCATTGGGTTGCGGTCAGCCTTGGGGAAGTAGCTTTCCTGGCTGGGTTGCTGTTTCTTCGTTTCGCCGTCGCGCTTGTCAATCATGGCCTTGCCTCCAAAAAAGAGGGGTGCACTAGGCACCCCCAAGCTCCACACGATGTTAGCTCACCGACTCAGCTTTCGTCCATGGTGTAGTAGACCACACCTTGCAGCGATACCGAGGCGGTGGTGGTACCCGAGGTCTTCGAGACTTTCAGGTACGCGAATTGCACAGCTGCGTCGTCCGACAGGCTAATGCGGGTGCCTGGGAAAAACACGTTGGTTGCGCGGATCATCGCGGCGCCGCCAGTGCTGGACACGGTAGCCGTGGCCAGTTGGGCAATGGCGGTAGCCGAGCCGTCGCCGGACTTGGCAAGGAACACGTTGTACACAGACGCGGTGTCGGCCTTGTCATGGAGCCGGATCAGGCAATCCAGCACAGTGGCCTTGTTGGGGATTTTGCACCCCAAGAAGACATCACTTGCAGCTGCGGACGCGGCGCCGTAGCTGAATACTTCGCATTGCACGCCAGTCTGGTAGCCCTTCGGCTGTACACCAGGCAGGGCGGCGTTACAGGTGAAAGTTGCCATTTTCCCTTACCCCTTAGCCGAGGACCGGCGCGTAGCCGACCAGTGTGATAACAGCATAGTCAGTGCTGTTGAATTGGGCTTTCTTCATACCAAAGATCATGCCGGCCTCTACGCCCAGCTTGTTCTTGTAGTCGAAGAGTTCTTCGGTCCAGCTCACGCTGGAGCCACCGTCTTGACCATAGCCCAGCAGGACGGCTTGGGCGCCGACCAGAACAGCGCGGCGGAAGTCCGCTACGGTGCCGCTGGCGGGAGTACCGATGCCGGTCATGTCAGGCAGACGGGTGGTTTCGTGGAAAATCACGTTGTTGTAGACGCCGACGGCGCCAGTGAAGATCCCCGATTCCTTGCCGCCTTGCACCTTGGCTTTCTCGATATCAGCCCACTGGCCGGTCGAGGTCTGCCCACGCAGCTGATACACAGCGTTGGTGTGCAGGAAGGCCAAGTAGTATTCGTCGCCACCTTGGCGGATAGGACGAATCATTGGCGAGCGGGTTTTTGCGATGGCCACGGCGCGGTCGAAATCGCGCAGGGTCAGGGCGTGGGTGGTGGTTGCCGACAGAGAGGCGGCGGTGGTGTTCGGATCCGGGTACAGCACAGTGGTCGGCGCCAACGCGGCTTGGTTGCCGGTGTAGCGAACGTCGGTCACCCCGGTGTTACCGGACAGCTGGTTGAAGAACGCCGTATCCAGACGGCCAGCCCACCAGTCGGTCAGACCCATGCGGGCTTCTTCACGAACGCTGAACGGTACACGTTGCTCGCTCATCTTACCGGCCGAGCGCACAGCGTGGCGCAGCTGGTCGATGTACAAGTCATCGGTGTAGGTGGTCAGCATTTCTTCGCTGCCTTCCAGCGTGTTGTCGCCAAGCACGCCGTCGCCTTCCAGCTGCATGCGCAGACCACAACGAATGCGGTCGCCCGGGCCTTTCTGGAGGTCGGTTTTCAGGTAGACGACGCTGTTGGTGTCGGTACCGGTGAATTTGCTGAACCACGTTGCTTTCAGGGCTTCATGGAGCAGTTTGCGGCTCCAGACCTTTACAGCAAGGGGGTGGTTTACCCCGTAGTTTGTATCTGCCATGACGGCTTTCCTCAAAGAGATTCGATTGGTTGCGAATATCGTATCGGTAGACGCCCGGCTTGACGTATCACGGGGACGAGCGCACGGTTATCCATGCGAGGGTTTCATACTCGCATATACCTTTTTGATCTACAAGGGGTTATCACGATGAAAGTTCACAGACTGGCACAGTTGGTCATCAGCAAGGCTGAGGACGGCTTGTGGTACGACCACGACGAGCGGGCGTATGACGAGAAGGGCTGGGGCTTTGCCTTCCGGCTGTTTGCGGGCGACGTGGTACGGCCAATCACCCGTCCGCGCTACTGGTTCGCCAAGGACGTGCCCAGCAAATGGAACGAGTTCGACCCGAAATACCACATGGTGTTGAAAGGGTGGACCCCAGTGGCACCGTTCCTTTCGGTGGCACTGGGGCGTTTCGGGTTCTACATTGGGTTCAAGGTTTTTGACCTATCCCCGGAGAAGTACCGGCCAATGGTTGGAGACGCTCAGTATCCCGGTAGCCAAGCTCTGACTCCTTCTGCGACAACCCGGGCGACCCGATGGAAGTGACCTGCAGTTGCGGGCAAGGAAGCCCGCCATGGCCGTCCACCGCTGCGCATACCAGACACCGTTTATCCATGACTTTGCCCGGCCCTTGTGCGCCAGCTGGGGGGTAGCGCAGTTCGAGCAACAGCTGCAGTTCATGGATGGCCTTTTCGATATCCTGCCGACCCTTGCCGCCCGGCTGATTGTGCCGGGTCACCCGCTTGACCACGACAGCCTCCAAATACTGGAGCCGGTTCGCTTCGATGAATTGCACAGGTTGGATCGTGCCGTTCCGGTAGTGGTTTCCGCCCACTTGCGTGTCCAAGGCGCTCATGGTCAGAACGCCGGACGCTGGACGGAGCCGCGTTCCATTTCCTTGAAGAATGCGTCAAATTCTTCGTTGGTCATCTGCGCCACCTGCTTGGCCGACATTGGGCCTTTTTCGTCCGGCGCCTTGCCTGCTGCTGGCAGGTTGGACAGGCTGGTAGGCGCCGCTTTCGGCAGCTGGCCTTGTGGGGCCTGTTGCTGCGGCGGTGCTGCTTGGAAGCCCAGTGCCTTGGCGATACCGAACATGACTTCGGCCGGGTTTTTACCGTTCTGCTTGGCGTTGATAGCCACGCCTTGATAGTCCCGGGCCAGTTGCTGGCGTGCCTGCTGCTCGGTAGCCCCGAACGCCATGTACTCGGCAACCTTGACAGCGTTGTAGTGCTGCAGGGCGGCGTCGTAGTTCGGTTCGGCCTGCCGGAAGGTGGCTTCTGCCGCGTTCACTTCGTGGGCCAGCGCTTGTTGCTGAGCGGTCGCGTGGCTGTTGCCAGTCAGCTGCTGGATGGTCTGGTTTTGCTGCTCGATCACACGATTGAACTGCTCCACCAGCCCCTTGACGTGGCCTTCTGGATCGTCGACAAACGCCGGGATTTCAGGCGCTTGTGGTTGTTGGGCCTGTTGCTGCTGTTGTTGCTGTTGCTGCTGGGCCTGTACCTGCAGCTGCAGGAACTGGTTCATGCGCTCTTGCAGGATGCGGTTCTGCTCCTGCTCGGCTTGGCGCCGGGCGCGTTCTTCCTGCAGGGCGCCAAGGGGCACAAATTGCTTACGGCCTTGGGCAGCTTGGTCGGTTTTGGCCGGATCGGCTTCGTCAGCGTCGTCAGGGAGCTGGTCGACGGCGCCGGTTTCCGGGGCTTCGTCCAGCAACTCAGGACCAGCGTCAGGCAGGGCGGATTCGTCGACGATATCTTGGCCAGCGAAAAACGACGAGGTATCAAGGCCTTCTTCGGCCATGAGGACAGGGCGGAACTTGAACATGTGGGTGTTTCCTTTTGGTGTGGTTAATCAAACCAGCAACGCGAGCATAATCATGTCATCATCGCTGTATTCGTCTTCCTCAATAACCGGTCGAATGAACGGCGCGGGTAGTGGGGTCGGCGCAACGGTCAGGTGAGTGACCATCGACATTGGTGCCACTTTAGCCACCGGAGACTGTTTCTTGGGCGGCTGGAGTGGTTCGAGTATAGCATCCATTGGGTTGACAGGTTCAACCGTGGGGATGATGAACTTTTTGCGTACCCGCGATGCGCCACTGCCGGCGCCCGGGTCTTGCTGGGTGGCAGGCGGTGCCGGGGCCAGCACAGTACCAGTAGCAGCTAGCTGGGCATTCTCCAGCGTTTGTAGGAATTGCCCTACAGCCGGGGGCAAATCTGTGACCGTCCCATCACCGCTCAGGGTGGCATCGGCCAACGTGCCGCTAAAGGTGCCGGCGAGCGGAATAGAGCCTTGCGCGGACAATGCGACGGTGCTCAGGGTGTTGCTGAATGCCCCGGTCAGCGGCACCGCCCCTTGGCCATTTACGGTCATGGTACCGAGGGTGTTGCTGAATGCCCCGGTGACAGCTGGGAACGCCGCGCTGCCGGTGGCCGTCAGGGTAGCGTCGGCCAGTGTGTTGCTGAACGCGGCAGACAGTGGGATGGCCCCGGTACCCGCCAGCGTGAGCGCGCCCAGCGTGTTGCTGAACGCGGCATTGCGAGGCGATGACCCCACCCCGGCCAAGGTGAGCGCTGCCAGCGTGTTGCTGAACGTGCCGGTGGCGACCCCTACTTGGCCCGTACCAGACAGCGTAAGCGCGCCCAGCGTGTTGCTGAACGAACTGGTGTGCGGCACAGCTGCTACGCCAGCGAGCGTCAGGGCGGCCAGACTGCCACCGAACGACCCGTTGCGCGGCGACGTGCCTACGCCAGCCAGCGTAAGCGGGGCCAGCGATTGGGCGAAACTGCCGCTAATGGACAGCACTGGCGGCGTGCCAAATGTTAGGCTAGTGGTACCCAGCTCGAAGAAACTGGCATGGTTGGTCACTACCGCGTTCGGCGTGGTGTTTACCGTGGTGCCACCCCAATACAGGCCGCATTGGAGCGCTGTGCCGACAGATTGCGTAAACAGGTTCCACAACTCGCATACCAGCACGTCGCCGGCATCCGCCGACAGGGTGATGGTGGACGTGATACTGGCTTGGTTGACCCGAATCGACAGCGCGGCGCCCGGCTCCACGTCACCGGCCATGGCCAGCGCGTCCACCAGCGTGCCGACCTTGGTGCCGGTGCTGGGGCGCCAGACATAGGCGTTGATCCGCATATCGGCGCCGATGTTCATGGATGAACTGGATTCGCGGTTTGCGATGTTAAACGTCAGGATCTGCGGCGGGATGACTTGGGCAACGTCCAGCGTGTCCGAACAGAACATTGCGCAGAAGCCGACCTGCGCCACCGTCGTTGCAGAGCTGGTAATCGACCGCACTACCCGCGACGTACCGGTCAACGACCGCATGGTACGCAGTGTGTTGGCAGTCGGCGCAGCACAGGTTGCCGTCAGGACAGCGCTTTGCTCGACAGTGGGGAACGTGCCACTAAGCGCGTTGGCTGCGTCCTGTAGGAACAGCCGGCTCGGCATTATGCGTTACCGTCAGTGGTGGTCCAAGTGGTCACGTTGACGGTCTGGCCACTCACGATGCTGGTATTGTCCAGCGACAGGTCACCAGTGCCTTGGCCCACGCTGCCTTGCATGTGGGTGGTGGTGCCGGCGTTGTCCTTGAGCCGGAAGTGGGCGGCGGTACCGGTACCCGTGGCGGTACCCGTCCAAGTGCCTGCAAGGGCACTGGCGCCACCAGACGCCGCCCCGGCCCAGTCGGAAGGCAGGGTCAGTTCGGCCAGCAGGGAACCGGTATCGGCGGCAGCACAGTTAGCAGGCTGGGCGCCGGTACGGATCTGCAGTTTAGGCGAAGTGCCCACCGTGGACTCTACGGCGTTGATCCGGGCGTTGCGCAGTGTGGTGCCAAGCTGAATGGCCATGTTATTCCCCCGACTTCACAGTGAACGAACGGCCCTTGCCGTCAGTGATGGTTTTGGACGCGCTCTGCATGGTGACCAGCTTGTCCATGATGGCCGTGAGCGCTTGCAGTGTCTGTGCGCTGGCGGACGTTTCGGTTTCCCGGTTTTCGTTGTCCTTGCCTTGCTGCTCGCCTTGCATGGCCAGCTGGGCACCTTGGCTCTCGCGCTGCAAGGCCATCTGCATGCGCGCCTTGTGCTGCTCCAGCAACATGTCGGCTTCCAGCTCCATGCGTTTCAGCTCCAGAGTGGCTTGCAGCTCGATGATCTTGAGCTGGTAATCGCCGGCCTGTTGTTCCTTCTGCAGGGCCATTTTTTGCTGCGATTCGGCTTGGTCGATCTGCAGCTTGGCCATGCTTTCCTGTTGCTTGGATTTGAGCGTCTGGTTTTCCTTGCCCAGTGCCTGCACCTGCTCTTCCAGCTGTTGAATCTTGGCGCGGACCTGCGGCGGCAAGCCACCTTCACCCGAGGCAAAGGCCAGCCAGTCATCAATCAAGGCTTGCGGGAACGGTGCGTATTCGATGACCTGCGGCGGAATCGGCAAGCCCATGTTGGCGGCAATCGGCAGGATCTGCACAAGTGCTCCCCATGTCCGTTCCTTCTGGTCAGGGCTGGTCGGGGCCTCGTCCACCACAATGTCGTATTTGAGCGACCCGGGCGACTTCGACAGGGCGACGTACTTAGCGTCTTTTTTGCCCACAATGCGGATCAAGCGGCCGTCGCTGATGAATTCGTCGATCAGCTGCAACAGCACACGGGTTTGCTGCTTGCGGTACAGGCGCAAGGCGTTGAAGAACACGCCCAGCGTGGCGATAGCGGCCTGCTTGCGCTGGTGCTCCAGTACGCCCGGCTGCTCCCGGCTGGCCATCCCGAGGAATTCGAGGTTGACGCCGGCCACGTTCGGCAGGCTCGACACGGTGAAGTCCAACAGCTGGTTCAGGCCAGCCGGTACCCCGGCGCTGGTGCGTTCCTTGACCTTCTGCAGGCCGTCACGCTTGAGCCATACGATGCTGCGGGGGTTGGACCAGTCGTCTTCGGCGCTGCCCTTGTCCACGAAGGCGTCGGCTTCCGCCAACAGGCCCCCTTTGGCTTGGCTGGCCACCACGTCGGCCATACTGCTGAAAAACTTGTTGATCCAGCGCTGGGGGTCTTGCAGGTCGCGGATGAAGCCGTACCAAGTGCCGTTGTTGCGGTCCCGAACGCCGGTGATCGGGTTCAGGGTGAAGCCTTGGCAAGGCAGTGCGCCGTCTTCCAGCTCGGTGCAGCCCGAGTAGATCAGCTGACGGTACTCCCGGCGCTTGAATTTGACGCCATCCAGCGTAATGCCTTGAGTTTCAAGCAAATTTTCGAGTTTATCGAACTCTTCGGAGGTTACGTCCTCTACGGCGCCGGTCAGAGGGTTCTGGATCCGGTAGAACCACGCCGTTTGCACATACTGGAACTGGACAACCGGGATGTTCTGGTTGTTTTTGACGTTTCCGCCTTCCGAGTCGTAATTTCGGGCATCCGTGGCGTCATGGATGGTCCCGGCAGCCTCGTCAAGGAACTGGGTGTCAGTGGTGGCGCTGGCGCGGAGAATGTCGGCCTTTTCCTTGCCCCACACGTCTTCGATCACGTCGTATGGCAGCCATTTGGTGCGCGCACACCAGCGACGGTCGGCCAGACCACGCTTGCGGGCGGCTGTATCCCAGCTCATGTGCAACGGGTCGACTCGCTCGATGACCAGCTGGCCTTCGGGGTCTTCCTCGGTGGTGAACAGGGTTTCAGTCCAGCCCATGCCGCAAATCAGCATGTCGGTGAAGGCGTCCGACTCTTCGTCGTCGGCATCACAGGACTCGCGGACGTACTTGATGGCCGCGTTTTTAACGTCGGCAGTGCCGCTGTCGCTGATTTCCCGGCCGTACACGGTGGCGCTGTTGCGGGTGGCCGTTTCGAGGCCACAAATGCCCCGGATGAAGCCGGCTACGCGGTTGAACGTGAAGACAGGGCGGTTGTCGGTTTCCAGCTCGTTGCGGACGGTTTCGTCCCACTGGTCACCCGCGACAAGGGCGAAAGCCTCTTTGGACTGGGTACGCCAGTCGGATTGGTCGGCCTTGAACCGGTTCATCCGCTCCCGCGCCCACAGCACAGTTTCGTTCGCCGTGGTGCTGCCTTCGTCGTCTTCGATCATGTTGCGCCCCGGTATCAGCTAGCCATGAATCCGCCCTTGCGGCGGCGTTTCCGCGTGAGTTTACCAGCTTCCCACGCATCCGAGGTAACAACCGATCCGGCAAATGTCAACAGGAATGCGTCGGCGCGGTCTGGCGACGGTACCCCACGGTCCAGCATTTCGCGCTTCGTCTCGACGACGATCTTGCCGCTGGAAGTCAGGGAGTAGTGAACGTCGACCAGCTCTTGCACAAGGAAATCGTCGATTGGGATGCGGCAGTTTTGGGCCATGAACCACTCCCGGCCACACCACCAGAGCCAGTCGCGCATGCGCATGACCCGGGCAGCCTCGCTGCGCGGCGGCGCCTCACCGGCGTTGATCCCGATGACTGGCAGGCCCAGTTCCTCCAGCCGGTCGACCACACCGCCGCCCAAGCCGCCCACGTCCACGATGATTTCGTGCGGGCGTTCGGCGTGCGGGGTGTTTTCGTATTCGCTGACGATACGGCCAACCGACACCATGGTGCTCACTTGACCCCAAGTCTTGATCGGCTCCAGCAAGTGGTTGCCTTGACGCTTGGCCAGCGCGTTGGAGCATTCCCCGTAGCGGGCCGGGTCGAAGCCCCACACCGTCTTGACCTCAAACGGCGCAACGTCGCGTTCGATGGCCGGCTCGACGATGGACAGCGGCATCAGCACATCGGCAGCTTCCAGCGGGAATTCGCCCAGTACGCGGACACGGAACACGTTCGACTCTTCGCCGTATTGCGTGCGCATCTTGTTGATATAATTGGGGTGTACCCGGCTCGATTCCTCGCAACCGACCTTGATGCAGTGGAACTGCGACCGGTTTTTGTGGTGCGAGTCGTAGAAATAGCCGCGTACCCGGGTAGGGTTACCGCACATGAGCGACTTGGCGCCCGGGGTGGACAGCGCACCTTCCAGCGGCTGGAAAATCTCGTCCGGTACACCCGATGCCTCGTCCACGAAGAACATGATGTTTTCGCTGTGAAAGCCTTGCAGGGCGTCGGGGTTCTCTTTCCGGGCGGTTCGGGCCACCGCGTAGCATTCGTCTGGTGCCAGTTTCAGGTACAGCCGGTCGGACGTAATTTCAAACAATTCAGACAGTTGCGTACCCATGCGACGGCGCCATAACGCCAGCTCGGACCACAGAATGTCGTTCAGCTGGTGCCCGGTCGGGGCTGTGCAGGGTACTTTGCATGGGAAGTGGGTCGTCAGGTACCAGAGGATCGACCACGCTTCAAAAGCGGTCTTACCAACACCGTGACCAGACCGAATCGAAATATGGTCGTGGGTGACCATGGCCTGCAGCGCTTTCAGCTGCCACGGCTCGATCTTTTCGACCTTCATCACCTCGTTGACGAACACATGAGGCGCCTGCCGCCAACGCGCCAGTATGGCTTGTGCCTTCATCTGGAGGGCCACGCTGTCGCCTTGGTACAGGATATTGTCGGTCATGGGATGATTTCACCGTCTACCGTGTCTGCGAATTGGTCGAGGATACTCCCAATATCAGACTTCACGTCCTTGATCGGCACATGTTCGATTTGGGGGGTTTCCCGGCCTTCGCGCTCGATAGCGCTTTGCTGGGAGGACATGGCGGCCAGCGCGTCGAGGATGGTACCGGCATCGGCGCCCTTTTTCTCTTCCTCGGTAAGCGGTTTTGGCGAGCCAAGTACCTGATCCAGAATGTATTTTTGGATTTTGAAGCGGTGCGCCATGTCGTTGCAGGTGCGGTGGTCGTGGATCATGGAATAGACCATTTCTTCCACGAACGGCTCCATGAGACGCCGGCCCGTTTCTTGGACATGACGACGCGCCGCACGTTCTGGATCAACGGGCGGCGCGCTTCGGGCCTTCGATGGGGTCAACCGAGCTGCTAGCCTCAGCTCGAATCGAACCTCGTCATCCTTTGGTTTCTTCGGGTCGTCGTTGTCCGCCATTAAGCTCAACCCCTAGTTCTGCAGCTTTTCGCAGCATCTGGAAAATCTCTAAAAACGCTTCAAACGGTAACGCAATCCAGAACTTTTCGCCACTGCGACGCCACACGATGGAGGGGACCAGCCCGGTATCCCCCACCGCCGCCACGACCTGCCTTTGCCAAGCAGGGATGGACAGCGTTTCCCGGGCTTTGACTTCCATGCCGAACGGCCCCCATTCCACATCGAATCCGCCATCCCGGGCCTGCCCCAAGATCCGCGACACCTCGTCGCCAGTCACCTTCTCGATCACCTTGCAGACTTCGCGCTCCACCCGGGCGCCCTTGTTCCGGGCGTGCCGGCCACTGTTCTTTGGCAGGCCTTCCGAGAAATCGAGTGGATCCGCTGCTTTTCTGGCCATTTTCGCCTTCTCGTTGTGGAACGCAATGCGGCAGGTTTCGTCACAAAACTGCTTGCGTGCCGTCCCTTGTGCCTTTGCGCCGCATTGCCTGCAGATGATGGTTTTCATCAGTCGTACCAGATTTTATCGGTCATCATGAACTGGGCCATGCTAATCAGGCCTAGCGCTTCTACCGATCCGTGCAGGGCCGGGCCAAAGGTCCATAGCGTCCAATTGCCATTTTCCCCTTGGCTTACCAGCACAGCTTTGGCGAAATTGGCCGTGGCCCCCGACTCGATATCGTCGGCCAGCGCCCGCAAGAACGCGGCCGGGTTTTCCCGCAGCGCGGGTTCGCGCAGCGGTACCACTTTCAGGTCAGTAGGCATACCACTGGCCCGAACGCATCTGGTCGGCGTGACGGTTGGCCCGGTTCGGCGTCTGCTTGGCCCACAGGCTGGCCAGCATGTTGACCGCTGCCTTGGTGAAATTGCCGGCGATGATGAAATCCAGCGTGTTCTGGAACTTGGCCACACCGTCCAGCCCCATCTGATAGCACATGGACAGCAGGACGCAGATGCGCGGGTCGCTGTAGTCACTGGAACCCGAGGGGGCGAAACTGCGCAGCTTGTTCAGCGCCTGCCGGATCTGCTTGTACGCGGGCTTGGTGTCGATCTGCAACACCATGTCGTCGAGGATGCAGCGCATCCAGACCTCGCCGGCAGTACGCGGCAGCGTGAACCGGTAGTTGCTCAGTGCCGCGCCCTTCGGCCCGATCAGGAACCCGAAACCAACGGTCGGATAACCCCGGCTGTCGATGTAGGGTTTGTCGCGCCAGCCCTCTTCCACGGCCAGCAGGTCGTAAATGTCGGTCATGGTACCCTCACTGCGATCAACAGGCCGATGGACCCGAGGGCGATCAGGGCTACCGCGCACCAGCCGATGATGGTGACTACCCGGGCCACAGTGCTTGTAACCTGCTCTTTCTCACTGCTCATCGTCTTTGTCCTTGTAGGTGTCGGTCAACGCAATGCAGATGATTGCGAACGCGGCGAAGATGCCCATGATGGCGCCAACGGTGTACGGGTCTTTAGGAATCATCGTCGTCACCGTCGTAGGGGTCGTTGCGATGCTTCCATGCGTCCCATGCCGCGAGCACAAGGGCGAACACCAGAACGCCAAGCGTGAAGATGCTGGCGCCCAGTGCGACTACGCCGCCGATGCTCACAGCCGTGCCGCCGTGGCGTTGACGTAGCCGGCCAGCGCTTCGTCGTCGGCAAGGCCCGGGTCTTCGACTTTCACCGTGGTGGCCGGGACCAGCGCTTGGATGGCTTCGGTCAGGGTGGCTACGGTCAGTACGGTGGACTGGTGCAACAGAGTGGCGTGGGCGTCCAACGTGTTCGCCATTTCTTGGCTCCCGGTACCGTGGTCATAGCACAGGTGCTTGGACCGGTCGATCAGGTTTGATAGCGCGTCGGTCAGCATCGCGGCCGATTGCAGTCGTTGCTGGATGCTCAGGTCTTCGGAAATCATCGTGGGATCCTCGGTGGTCTGTGCTTGGATTTTAGGCGGCGGTTGCGTGTGGGTCAAGTCACCGTTTGTCGGTTGCGTTCCGTGTGATTTTTCAAACGGTGCGAAACCAAAAGCCCCGCGTTGCGTTTCCGTATAAAATTAAACGGTACAGTTATACGGTACGGATTTTTAAAAATAAAAAATAATTTTACACCCCTTGGTACATTTATTTTACGCCGTCCAAAGGACGATGCCCCCCGCCCACGGTGCCTTTTTCTGCGCCCTCGGCTCCCCGCACTTAGCCTAAGTCACTGAATTCTAAGGACTTTCTCCCGTTGCGTTTAACTTCGGCCCGTTTAAAGCTGCGCGCTTAGCGCTTAGCGCGTAGGCCTAAGACGTGCGGGCTAGAGCCATTGGCTTAGCTCGAAGGCTCTAGCACAGGGGTTACAGAGTCTTTACAGATGATATACGGATACCTATACAGTTAGGGCTGAACTGTAAGGCTGTCTAGCACAGGGGTTTGCGGCCGGTCTATACAGATTATACAGATCACAGTTACTGGACCTTTTATATATGGGTATATAGCTACTGGGTTTCCTCATTGGTTTTGACATTAACTGTATAGACTGTATAGAGAGATAGCCAAAGCCCTGTGCCAGACGCTCGCAACCTGTGCTATACAGATCCAAAGATCTGAGAAGAAACCTGTAAAGAATCCGTCCGATCTGTAAAGAAACACCGACGAATGGTCACAATATTTACGTCTGTCCGCTTGCATCAAATCTCAGACGTGTTAAATTTAAGTCACGGTCTAGCTAAGACCGCCTAAATTTAAGTCCGACCTGTTAAGGGGAGCGACATAAAATGAGCAAGCCAGTAACCTATAAAGTGACCGATGCCGTTAATTGCCTGTGCGTAGGCGCGACCTATTCAGTGCAAAAGGACGGTCGTATGTGGTCCTTTATCAACGTCAAAACAGGCGTGCAAATCCACCTGTATTCACACGAAATCGAACACGCAATTGCACGCGGGAAACTGGTCCAATTGGACGAAACGCAAAGCGAACGCATGCACTGTGAAGCCGTCTCGAAGCTGTGCCATATGCTGGCCAGCCACTACATTTTCTAAGGAGATACGACCATGGCACATATGATCGACATGACCAACGGCCGCGCCAATATGGCTTATGTTGGTGAAACCCCATGGCACGGGTTGGGCA
>Ga0070749_10000670_pt1 | contig 23042 bp, 32 predicted proteins | sample VirMetDEL_Nov_18_FD_75180 | JGI IMG/M metagenome (GOLD analysis project Ga0070749, IMG submission 75180) | Aqueous microbial communities from the Delaware River and Bay under freshwater to marine salinity gradient to study organic matter... | ecosystem: Environmental > Aquatic > Marine >...
CTATAGCTCCTTGAGGGAATGATTTTTTTGAGGGGTACTTGTTGATACATGATGACGGCTGCTGTACAACCTGCAGACCCCCTCCCCCCCAGCCAGCCCGACCGCCTAGAACCGCTAGAACCGCTAGGCATCCTAGAACCGCTACCGAGGCTAGAACCGCTACCGAGGCTAGAACCGCTACTGGGACTAGAACCGCTAGTCGGACTATTGTGAGTAGGATTTTTATTCTTTCTAGGAGTGATGCATCCAGTAGACATTCTCGATCCAGTAGGCACTCTCGATTCAGTAGGCACTCTATATCCAGTAGGCATTCTAGAAATTATAGGAGGAGTAGAAACTTTATGAGTACTAGCCAATATAGGGGGAGCCTTTGGCTCGGATTCTCCTGTTGAGACCGGATCTCAATAATATACGGATTCCGTCCACAGGGGCTTTTCTCCGGCGACGAGGGAGGGAGTGCCATTTGAAATCCAAAGACCGTACAGGGCATCCTCGTCCAATCTAGAGGTATGCAATTTTATGCAACCAGTACTGATTATCAACGACTTACGTAATAATTGCACGATGTTGCATCCCGATTGTATGTCGAATTCACCCTAGTTATATAGATCACGTGGTTTCATTTTCGGGGATTCCTAGTTTCATTTTTAGGGATTATTTTATTCTCGACATATCCGTCGGCATATGAATGATGGGCATCGTTAGTTTGATCTTTGACAGTCCAACCGCTACCGACTCCGACCTCGGACTTCGCACCTCGCATCTCTGATCCATCAGAAGCCACCAAGACACTTTGGATCACATGTGGGCGACCGGACTCCGACACGGTGATACCTCGGATGGCCTCTCTGGAAGTGGAGGGGTGGGACGGCCAGCAGGCCGACCTCGATGACGTAGCAAGGGGGACACGAATTGGTAAACACAAACAAGCCGTGGCTCTTTGGGGTCACGGCTTTTTGGGTAGACGGACAGTCCGTCATTTTTAATCACCAACCAATCAATACTATGGCAATAAATATAAATGACCACGACCATGACCGCATAATCCATTTGCTCGACAAGCTGGATCATGCCATTCACCGCCTCGATGACCAAGGGTATCCTGTTGACCATCCCAGCTTTTGCGACGCTATTGCACGGCTCGATGGAGCAAGGGCGATCTTTGATATCATCAATGGCAATGTCTGATCCATCAACCAATCAATATATGAAAAATTCAAAATACATCGTCCCTGTCATCGCTTCCGACAACTTTTACGTGGTTCGCTCCACGTATAATCCGTTTGCTCGACATCAAGAAACAGGGGAGTTCAATGGTACGGAGTACAACTCATTCTCCTCCGAGCAGAAGGCTCTGGACTATGCGTCCAGTATGGTAGAGGTCGGCGACGTAACGTCCGTGGAGGTGCGACACATAATCCGCATCGTCCACAAAATATGATAGTCGAAACAGGCGAGAGCCTGTCTTGCAGGTTGGCAACTGCAACTGATGAGACAGCCACCAATCAATACACCAATCAATACTATGCTAATTAAAATACCTACACTATCCGCAAACAATCACCAAAAAATGGTAGAAATGCTCTCCGTGCTATTCGAGGCAGGAGACCCAAGCAATACAATCAAGGGGGTCGCAAGTGCCTGCACGTTTCAAGCTGCTAACCTCAATGATGACGCAATTAAAAAGGGTATGATTGAGGACGAGTACTTGGGTGCTGTGACTGCAATATCCCCGATGGAAATCGGTACGACAATCGACGTACTCATGTCCCTCGCTTACCAAGCCGGACTCAAAGCTGGAAAGGAATCAATCGAATCATGAGGCTACTACTCACAGTCACCGCACTATTCTGGTGCGCCACGGCCAGTGCCTACAACAGCACTGAGATTGTCACAGCAACGCTCATCCTCGAAGCTGGGGGTGAGTACCACGATGGGGCAATGGAGGCCGTACACGAGGTCATACTGACCCGCTCGGCCAAGCGTAGGCTCACACCTATGCAGGTCTGCTTACAGCGGTTGCAATTCTCCTGCTGGAATAGCGGGAGGATCGACCAGCTAATCGCCAAGGCCAAGCGTCACCCAAGATGGGGCGAGGCTTTGTTTATTACACAATCACCAGCCACCAACTATACCGGAGGGGCTGATCACTACCATGCGGATTACTGCAATCCGTACTGGGCAAAATCATTGACCCGCACTACCAAGATTGGTAGGCATATCTTCTATAAGTAATACAATACACCATGAAAACAGTAGAACTATTCCGCATTCGCAACCTCGCTACAGGCGAGATCGTCCGCAACCAACTGTCTCAGGCAGGAGTCGATCAAGACCTTCTGACACTAGAAGCCCTTGGGGTGGACACTTCCTCCGACTTCTCCGTCGAGAGTGAAGGTCATTTTACATATCGTGAAGTGACTACCAAATACAACTCAATGTCACAGGCTGACATCGACAACGGGGGCGACAATGACCCCTACGAATTAACCCACCGAATCTATACGCCAGTCAATGGCATGACACACCATGAAGAAATCAGTACAACAATCCGCTGACCATCTCAGCAAAGCAATCGACGCACTCACCGAGGTGCGGGCGATTTTACACGAGACAATCGACAGCCCTTACTTCAAGGGCGACGTTGCCTCAGTTCAGGACAGATACTACGAGGTCGATGCAATCATCGACGACCTCGATTCCGCTCACCAATACATCACCGACATCAACCTTGACTTCTAATTATTATGCACGACCACACATACTACCTACGCCTCGCTTCACAGCACTACCTGACCGACGAGATTCCAGAGAACTGGGATAGTCTCACGATAGAGGAGCAGGATAAGTTCCTGTCCGACAACGCTTGGCAACCATTCCAAGACATGGAGCCGGAGGAATTGATCGACCATATCGAAGACCTCGCCAATGCCTTTGAGCAAGTCGCCCACAAAGAACGCAGGGCGACACTCGACGAGGTCAAAGACAGGATCAGTCCAACCGGAGAACTCAGTAAAGTCATCAACGCATCTTAATTCCATAAGGAACTTCTATCCCCTTACTGAATCCGACCCGCCCTTGCGGGGGCGGTCGGTTCTTTAAGTGAGACGGGGTTCCTTAAGTAACGAAACCATCAACACCATGTCAAATCAGAAACACATATCAAAACAGAAACCAGAAAACATCGAACCCAAGGTCACTTGCTGGAGGGATATGCCGGAGGCAAAAGAAATCCTTGCATTTCTACAGTTCCTCAACCATCGTGCTACGGATGAACACGTAGTCAACCTGCCCGCAGGCAGCTACGATTTTCTTAACCACATACATCAATGACAACATCAATGAAACTAACTGACGAAATACCATTAGTATACAAAGGGCGCAGCACCTTTTTCTCAGCATATGCTCTACTGATCTCCATTCTGGGGGTCGGTCTAATTCTAATCATAGCAACCATAATACACCTATGCAACTAGACATACACACATACCCGCAAGGGCAGCAGCTTTCCGATGGGGAGCTAGTACAACGCCAAGTCATCCAAAACGGGCGGCTTGTTTTCACGGACGCTTACTTCGGCGAACTTTCGGATGGTGACAGGTACATCATCCCAAGTCAGGTAGAGATGCCTCTCGCCAGTGACACCGAGATCCTTGACTTCCTAGTCAAGAACCAGCCGAAGATCGGTTGGACTATCTCGGAGTTCAAGTGGAGAGAGGAGTCCTGTGTTCACGCATTCACCCGTGACGATATGGAAGACATCGGCGAGCGACTGTACGATACTGGGGACACGGCTGACCTTCTCGGAGCGTTCCGAGAGTTGTTCACCGAGATCATTAACAACGAGGAACTCTAATTTGACATCAAGGGTGGGGCTCGCTTGTATGTGGGCTCCACCTTTTTTTATGTCTCACTTCTACAACTGCGAGGTCATCAGTGACCCAACATTTAATCCCGATATTGAAACTCCGGCACAGGCACGGAAGCACCGCAAGGTGTACCCGTCCGTGACTACAGTCCTCGGCATCGTGAAGGATGCTTTCTTGGACAGCATTTATAAGCCACGCATGATGGCTCAACTAGCTAGGGAAAAGCCCAACCTTCACTGGAAGGACATCGAACGGCTGACCTACGGCACACGGGAGCATCCGATAACAGGAGAGATGATCGAGTCCTCCCAGTTCGGCACGACTGTGCATAAGGTGATCGAGGATCACATAAACTATTTCTGGTTCCAGCAGGGGCAGCACCCCGAGGACACCGCTTGGAACAAGTGGGCTGAACCATTCGTCCAATGGGTAGAGGCCACTGGGGTCAAGCCTATATCCTGCGAAAGGGTCGTCGCTAATAACAGGATCAAGATAGCTGGGAGCGTGGACTTCATTGGTCACGATGCGGAGGGTAAACTATTCCTAGCTGACTATAAGTGCAGGGCGAACACCAAGGGCAAGGCTAAGGTCTACGAAAAGGACTGCCAGCAGTTAGCTATCGAGGCTTGGATGCTACAGATGGAGCATGGGCTCGGCTACCTGCCAGCCTGCCGATCAGTGATCGTTGACTGCGACACCGCCGAACATATGCACCACAACTGGCCGAAGGATGACCTGATCAAGGGCATCAAGGTTGCCAAGAAGTGCGCCGAACTTTACTGGCTGCTGAGGATGTAATGAGACTCAAGTACCATGACTACATAGACGAGGCCGAGGTCGGTGCAATCCGTTTCGACGGCTACGATTCCGCCATTCTGGGATTGGATGCCAACGGATTTCTTGTGTACGATTACGACAAGATGGTACGCATACCTATGGAGCAGGGCATGAGTATGCAGGAAGCAATTGAATGGCTTGACTACAATGTACTTTGTGTAATGGGTGGACAGGGCTTCACTGTACTGTACCGATGAAGAAACAATTCGACCAGTCCCTTTTTGAAAAGCACGATGCCGCCGCCAGAGCGGCTACATCTGCCTTCATTCGGGATCGAGGTTGGGAAGTCCGAGAGAACCCGGACATCTACGCACAGGATCTCATAGCCACCAAGGATGACGACGAGTTACTCATTGAGTGCGAGGTCAAAGTAGTCTGGGATGGCGGTGCTTTCCCCTTTGATACAGTGCAGCTACCTGAGAGGAAGAGGAAGTTCTTCACCTCGAATACAATTTTCTTTGTATGGAATAAGGATCTATCCGATGCCGTTTACTTCTCGGCACGGGACATTCAGGGACTCAAGCCCGTGCTGGTCTCTAACAAGTACATCAGATCCGGCGAGTACTTCTTTCAAGTACCGATGAATGTAACCAAGCTAGTCAGTAATGCACCAGTACAGGATTCAGTACAGGAGAACTGATATGCCGGAGGGTTACATCGGGCGTGCGGTCAAGCACGCTCGGGACGAGAAGGAGGCAATGAAGTACATCGGCAGCAGGCCGGACAAGAAAGGTTTCTTTAGATTAAAACGAGGCGGAGTCGCCGAACTTATATCTATTAACAAACTATGAAAATAACGATAGAACATTACGATGAAGTCGCCACACTTGAAGTCAGCGATAATGAATGCAACATCGAAACCTTTGCCGATCACCTTGAAAGAATCCTGATGGTGATGTGGCTACCGGAACAGGTTGAAAAAATCCTTGGACATCACTATTATGACGAGGGTTATGACAATGGCTACAAGGAGGGCTACAAAGAAGGTATGCATACAGTATCACCATCGACTATTCGCAACAGCAAAGAAGTCATCGACTACCCCAGAGATGCACTAGGAAATATAAAAAGCAATCCGTCCTAATGACGTACTTACCACAGAACAAACTGGCCAAGTGGCGTGAAGCCAACAAGCCGGGTCGATGCCCGATACTGAATGATCGGAAGTCGGACTGGGTAGTTGACCACGACCACAGAACCGGGATGGTTCGTGGTGTCATCTCACGGATGGGCAACAGTCTCCTCGGAAAGATTGAGAACTTCCTGTACCGGAGGTGCGGCCAATCCCCCGAAAATTTCTCCAGTATTCTTAGAAACATCGCTGACTATCTGGATCAGGAAAGTACAGATGTCCTTCACCCCGTGGGTCTTACACAACTTACCAAGCGGTTTGCCTACAACTTGACGGCTGAAGAACAATGCCAAGTATTACGTGACTTAGGGGCTGACCAACGAACCCTTGATTCACTTACCAATTCTAAGCAACGGGAGTCCTGCTTCCGGAAGCTAACCAAACAAAAACATGAATAACATATGCAAATCAAATTCACCTGACTGCGTTCTTTCACTTGTATGTGAGATCGAAAAGAAGGTTCCAATCGAAGAGGTTGTACGGGAGTACGTTGGCGATGGAGTGATCCATCTCGAAAGCAGTACAAGGTTCTCAAGTCCATTTGTCGAAAATGACGATGAGTGTTCTCTTTATGTCCACAACGGACGGAACGCTTGGAAGTGTTTCAAGTCCGGCAAGGGCGGGAATGTTATTGATTTTGTAGTGCAAGCCCAGCAACTTAATGAATTTACTGAGGGACGTACTGTAAATTCAGAGGACTACGCTTTTGCAATCGACAGGATTGTAGAAAAATACAGCGACAAACTTAACCACAACTAAACATGAGTCATAACATACGACAAAAATTACAGGGGATACAGTCCTCTTTGAAAGCCCCGAAGGGGCAGATTAACAAATTCGGAGGGTACAATTACCGCTCCTGTGAGGACATCCTTACCGCATTGAAACCTCTGCTCGCTGAGTGGGGTTGCTCGTTGACTATCTCAGATGAGATGGTTGAGTTAGGAGTAGATAGCAGGGTCTACGTCAAGGCTGAGGCAAACCTATTGGATAATGATTCCGATAGTTTTATCTACGCATCAGGCTACGCTCGTGAAGCATCATCCAAGAAGGGTATGGACGAGGCACAGATTACTGGCTCCGCTAGTTCTTACGCTCGTAAGTACGCACTCAATGGTCTCTTCGCTATCGACGATACGAAAGATCCGGATGCTACCAACGACCACGGCAAGAGTGCCAAGACAACATCCAACCAAGGGTTCTAATGTTCGGATCAAAAAATATACTAGCACTTCAATCCCAGATTGATTCACTTCAGTCCGAGTTAAAGGATCTCAAGGACTCAGTCTACAGGTTCGCACTTGACATCGGCAAAGCCCACAGGGAGGAGATGGAGGAACTCGAAGAGTCCATCTCAGTCCTCAAGGATAGCTACGAGATTGTGGATAAATGGGATCACATGACACGGGCTAAGTTCCGTGCCATTGAGAAGCACTTCGGAATCAGCATTGATCGTGTCTTCATGGATGGCGCATACGAAGTCAGAGAGAACAGTGACTTAACAATTCTTACAACCGATAACCAATAATACATATGAAATACAAAGCAAATACAGGACTCCTTGGAATCAATGATCGCAAGGAAAAGGACACTCATCCGGACTACAACGGCAAAGTCTATGTCGATAAGCCGGGGCTCTACTACCTGAAGGGGTGGAAGAAGACAACCAAGAGTGGCAGTCCCCTGCTATCCTTGGCACTGGACTACGCCGATGAGGGCAAGCAAGCGGAGGCACGGGACACCTACGAGGTTCAATCCTACGAACCTCAAGCTGCGTCCGTAGCACCGGCCATGACCACCTCGGATACTGTCCCGTTCTAGAATGAATGAGTTCGACAAGGTCTGGTGGGCTGAGTTCCGTGAGCAGGAGGTTGATTACATAATGAACCTTACTGCGAAAAAGAACTCGGACTACACTGGTGGGGAGACTAACGACAATCCGTTCGCTAACTTCGATTCCAGTACAGAGTTCGGGGTTGACCCACTCACAGGCATCTGCATTCGTATGCAGGATAAATTCCAGAGAGCTAAGGCTTTCTGTTCCGATGGCTCCCTCTCGGTGAACTCCGAGGGGGATAAAGCCAAGGACATTTTTCGGGATCTCATTGGTTACTCATTGATAGCCATAGGGATGCTGGAAAGACAGGGTTAGTTGAAACGTCTTATGGTAGGATGCTTGGCCTCTCGTAACTCGGCGGGGGGTCAAGTATCTCTATCCTATTTATTTAAAACACATGAACGAACACATATCAGAAGCCACCGAAATCACCCTTAACCTTTACGATTCAATTGATTCGTACAAGTTCACTCCAGAAGTGCAGGTGAAATACAAAGCTCTTGGTCAGTGCTTACGTTCAATCATGGAGATACTTCAGGATGAACGAAGAAAACGCACCACCGCATAACTTAGAAGCCGAGACTAGCCTGATCGCATCCTGTCTGGATGCATCCGATTCGTCAGTCTTCGACACCGCATCAACCATCGTCAACGCTGGCGATTTTTATTCAGCACGTGGGAGATTCCTCTGGGAAGCTCTCCACAAGCTGGCCAACACTGGGTTACCCATCGACGAGATCCACCTTTGCGAGGCCCTGAAGGGGTCAAATACGCTGGATGAGATCGGGGGAGTAACAGGTATCATGTCCCTCATGGACTCCGCTACAACGGAGCCACAGGCCCTGCATTACGCTAGGCTGGTAGCCGAGAAGTCTAACCTGAGAAAACTTATCCGGGAGTGCCGGATCGCTCAGGAGAAGGCAACCAACGAGGGCTATGAGTTCAATGACATTCGGTCCGAACTCGAGACCAATGTCCTCGAGATTAATTCACGTGACTCACTTGGGTACAGCGTCAAGGAGTCCTTGGACTCCATCGTATCGGACATCGAACTAATGCAGTCCGGTGAGTACGTAGCCGATGTAGTCAAAACAAATGTCGGCAGGCTGGACGGATTCCTAGGGAACGGAGGGATCGCCGCCGGGGAAGTGCTTACACTTGCAGCACCCACCTCCTGCGGGAAGTCAGCACTCGCACTGTACATCACAGCGAGAACTATGATCGACCAAGGGACACCCGTTGCTTACTTCTCCTTCGAGATGCCGCAGAAACAACTGATGAAGCGGATGGTTCAGACCATATCAGGAGTGAACATCCGTTCCATTGAGCAGGGTTACGCTACGCCGCAGGACATCACAGCCTTCAGTGAAGCGACTGACCGATTAGCGGGGCTGCCTATCAGTACTGTTCATTCAGTCAAGGGTGCTGATGACCTCGCCAGTCAGTCCAGATACCTAGTCAGGAAGAAGGGCGTTAAGCTCATCGTCATTGACTACCTCCAACTGATCGGGTTTAACTCAAAGTTAAGCAAGGCAGAGGGGATCGCCGGCATCAGCCACAGAATCAAAGAGATAGCACTGGACCTCAACGTCTCAATCGTACTGCTCGCTCAAGTAAATCGTGAAGGAGCCAAGAGGGAGACAGGCCTAAGCCTGTACGACCTCAAGGACTCCGGCGATATTGAGAACGATGCCGACATCGTGATGCTTATGTGGCCTTACAATGGAGATGTTGAATCCAGCAAGGACAAAGATTACCGAGGCCCTTACACTGGACTCTCTTACAGGATAGCAAAGAATCGTGAGGGTGAACGTGACGTAGGGGACTATTTAAAATTCTATCACCAAACAGGAAGGTTTATGTAATGCATATCAATGACGAATTATTTTTCAACGACAGGAGCCAGCAGGGTAAATTTCTGGACTGGGCGCACGAGAGAATCAAAAAAGAAATCGAGGACATCGAGTACATGGAGGAGGAGTACGGCACGGCTGAGTGGACAATCCCAACGGTCGAAAGAAAACCCAGCCAACGGCTGACCGATGAACAGAAGTTAAAAATTATTGAGCAGGTGGACGGGCTGCGTGATGATGGGTACACCTATCGACTGGCTTGTGAGTGCTGCGACGTAGCGCATTCGTCGTACACCAAGTGGAGAAAGAAGTTCGGCTTACCGGAATACAAACAAGGGGGTGCAGGGATTTCGACTTAACCTCGGTTAAGGACGCTGGTTCGACTCCAGCCACCTCCACCAACCTCTAACTTGACAAATTAAACACAAATACCTAGCTTGCATTTATGAATGAAAACCTAGAACGCATACAGACTCAGATCGAAATGATCCGCAATGAGTCCCGTATCCTATCGTACCGCATCGAGCGTATGACCGAGCAAAGAAAGGAACTACAGGACGAAAAGCGTAGACTCAAAGAACTACTGAGTACGTATACTGTATAATATTTCCGAGGCCGGGTGTGTGTTCCCGTTGTGGGCCTCGATTGGTGGTGACCCCATCTCTCTGCGTAGCGGGGGGGTGGGGTTTTTTTATAGCCCCAAGGACTCTATGAACTCGGATACCCCGGGACGTACACCTTCCTTGCGCTTACGTGTGCGCTGACGTTGCTGTTTCTCTATACCGGGACCGTATCTATAGTACCAGAGGTCAGAGAATGGCAGGTAGCTTACAGCCTTAGCGTCCGGTATCGAGGATGGGTCCATCAGTATATTGCCGATGTCAGTCGCCATATTGAATGTCTGGTCTATTCCTACTGGAGTCATGTAGTTCTTGATCGCACCACCAATACCTTCTCGTTGAGCTTCGTACAGTGTGTACTTCGATATACCAGCAACCCGTAGCAGTGAATTCGTTGCGTAGTCACTTGGGTAAACATCACGACCAGCAATGAGGTCCTTCAGGAAGTCAATCGGCATACCGACCAACATAAACAAGAACAGCAGCTTAATGAGATCCTTTGCGGCAGTTGCTCTTTGCGACAACGGAAGACTGGAATTAAACATAACGCTAATGTATCTGCGTGTAATGAGATTCATCTGCTTAACCACAAATGACTTCATCGTGTACAGCATCCGAGTATTTGGATTTGAGCTAACCGATAACGGCATCTCGAAGCGATTGAGTGGTTGAGTCTCCAGTAGCTTACGGACTAGTAACTCACGTACAAATGGTGAGTCCGGCTTGTTTAGCTTTAGATCATTGATTACGTTGTCAACGTCCGGCCCGACCATGAACTCAACCTCCTTGCGGAACTTCTGGTGCTGCTTACTGTTCGGTGCGAGCTTGGCTAACTTCTGGAACCTGCGATAGTTCGCAGTCAAGTTAGTCTCCTTCATCAACTGGTCCATACGTCGGAACCCTGTGAGTGTAAGCCCCCTGCGTACTAGATCATTAAAGAACTTCCTCTTACCGGACTCCCCTGCTGGGTACTCAGCAGATAGTCGGTCAGGGTCAAGGCCGAGATCACGCATCTTTATGCCCTTCCTGCCAACCAAGGCCCCGATTGATGGCAGTATTCCATTGTCCAGCATAGTGAACGCCATATCGTACATCTGTGACAGCGTGGAAGTTGGCTCAACAAGAAGAGTTCCGTAACTAAATGTACGTCCTAGTTCAAAGATGTTAGCCTCGGATGCACCCTGTGGATTGAAGAACTGCACGAGTCCGTACTCAAGGTTCTGCATCTGTTCCTTGTTGATCTTGCCCTCAGCAATCAAGCGACCGACTAACTGATTCAAGGAACCAGTCGGGTCATTTAAATTCAATGCCTTTACAGTTTCACCATCAATTACAACTGGCTTTTTCTTGGTGCTGATTGCATTACCAAGTAGCTTCTGAGTCTCAATCGCAACTATGATGTTATTCAGGTAAGCACTCAACGCAACCTCTGGCTCGTAGTAGAATGGTTGAGCCTCCTTGGAGATCATGTTTGTCCGACGCTCCTTCAAGTTAGCCGGAATCCGAGATGGTTGTACGAACTTTTTCTGGTTCAGGTAATTGTCGAACTCAGTCGGATAGTCCGATGGTATGAGTAACTTCTCTCCGCTTTCAGTTCGTCTCTGATTCTCTTGCTCTATGTAGTCCAAGAAGTCCTCGTTAACATCCTTGCCGTATAGATTCATTAGGCCAACGAAGTCCTTGATCTTACGTGGGAAGTACTCCTGTAAGTAGTTCACATCCAGCCCAGCATCAGTAGCCTCGCTGTAGACTTGATCAAGCAGTGGACGGACTTGTAGTTTATACTTGTTGTACAGATCGTACTTCAATAGGAGTTCGTCACGTTGACGAATGTTATCCTGATGCTCACCCTCGGTGATTGATTCAGGGTCCGGAGAGTACGAAAGAAGTCTAGCAAGTTTATCCCCGTCCCCTTTGTTACGGATTCCAGCGACCCCCTTCTGGAAGTCCTGCACCATAGCAGCAGCACGGAACTGCGCTGCCTCCATACCAGTCATATACCTACTGATGAGTGCAGCAATCTCAGGATGAACGCTTGCAAAGAAGTCACTCGCTGGCTGTAGGAATTTACGTAAAGCACGTTTCCTCCTAGCCTTCTTTTCTTTCTTGGTTCTTTCTTCAAACGTACCGATAAATGGGTCCGATATGTTTTCGGATGAAAGACCATCAAGGCCGGATGCCATTGCCAAGGCATCGGACACAATCTTCTGGTTAGCGGGACGAGCCTCCGGATTGAATGAGCGGAGCAACTTGATAGTATCAGCAATGACGAATGCAGCCTCACGGTTCTGCTCTAGATCCTTGCCGAATACTCGTGCCGCATAGTTCTGTACTGATTTGATTAGTGCCTGTACCTTCGAGAATGCAGGTCCAGTAGTCATCGTCTCCTCAGTCGTACGGCCATCGAGTGCGCTCTGCACGAGGAACCTTGTGTACTCCGCACCATTACCGAGATCATCCAGTTCCGAACCGTAGACCTCCTGCATCATTGACCTCTGCTCAGGAGTCATTGACTTGCCTACTGAGTTAAAGAAGTCCTCGAATGCCTTGCGTGGTGTCTTACCCTTGGCACGATCCATCAGGACCTTGTGCATACTTGCGTGGATAATTTCCTCACGCATAGCTGCCTTGGCTCCCTCTGGACCACGACGAGCGAGTAGCTCGGGGTTGTACTCAATGGTTCTAGTCTCGTAGTTGTACTGAGCGTCACGGGATATATCGTTCCGTGCCTGTACCTTTGCACCAATCTTCTCGGCCAGTGTCTCTGCACTGGTAACTGCGTCACCTAGCTGTGCGTTCTGTCCGGGAGTTGGTTGCTGTGCAGCACCTACACTTGCTTTACGTTCGGCTTCTTGAGTAGGGTCAAGTTTCTGGATCTTTCTGACACCGTGTATTCCGTATGGAGAAATAACCTGAGCTGCTTTAGCTGGCTCAAGGGTAATCGGTTTCTCCTTCCTGACTGATTCCGGCATCAAGAGATAAGCATCAACATTCTTATCCGGCACACCTTCGACATCGCCATACACGGTATTGCTGTATGTAGAATGATCGTTCTGCCCATCAACAGCGTAGCTTGGTTTTAGAACCAACAACACATCATTGATTTTAAATTCATTTGCTCGGAAGAAACCATCAATCAAATCACTAGGATCAATGTTAAAGAATCCAACGCTTTCTAGATATTCCTTGAGTGGTGTTTTCTTTTTAGCTCCTTGAGCTATAAGACCATCTACGAATTTCTTTCGATCAGGTGATTCCAATATAGCATCAAAGCTATCGTAATCCTCAAGGACTTGACGTATGTCTTTTGTAGGTTTCAGTCCAAGCATCTTCTCCTTTACTTCGGAGAATGACTTGTCACCAAAAGCGTTTCGTAAAAACGCACGAACTACATTTACATTAAAGAGGTGCATGGACTTCGGCGCACCTGATACAATAAATATATATCCAGTCTGCTCGTTTCCGTCCTTGTCGATGTACTTCAGCAATGCAATCTTTTTATTGATCTCCTTTGCACTCTTCCCTGTAGCCCATATTTTCTTATCTGCTCTGTTGGCGGGCTTTAACGCAAAACTAGGACCAGCGTCCATCTGTATTGTCTCGCCAGTATTAGGGAGTGTGAAGTCACCACGACCAAGCTGATCCGCATACCAGAACCAAACGGGAATATCGTTTTCGACAATGTCTTCAACGAGGGCTTCAATGTCGATTATGTCGGCTGGTGTTACATCTGATAATGGTTGAGGACGGGTCGTCTTGATCTGAGGCGCACCGACAACAGCTTCCACAGCATTCTTACTCAGGGTGGTGATTTTCCCATCGGATGCCTCTTCCCCTGTCTTTGAATCAACAGGTTCATCCTCGGTAGCAGCACCTACAGTCGGAGGATCCTCGAAGTCCTCCTGAGTAAGTATAACTGGCTGCTCAGTCGGAGGATCCTCGAAGTCCTCCTGAGTAAGTATAACTGGCTGCTTAGTCGGAGTAGGCGCAGGTGCAGGAGCAGGTGACGGAAGTTCCGTAGTCATATCAAGGGACAGTGGCCGTCCCGCTCTATTCTGTTCCCGTAACTTCTGATTAGCCTTCTTCCGGAGATCGTCCAGTTGACTGTCAGTCAAGTTGTACTGCTTCTTCAATCTAGCTCTTACGCTCTTGAATACTTTTGACTTCGGGCTGATACGAACAGCACGACTAAAATCATTTGCGTATTCAACTACAGCACCGCCAATATATTTAGGGTCAGGCTTACCTTCGCTCTTTGTGAACTCGAACTCAGTGACTGGTTCTGCTGTAGGTGTAGGTGTAGGTTCAGGTGTAGGTTCAGGAGTAGGTGCAGGTGCTTCCTTTTCGGGAACTTGATTAACAAATTCATCATCCGTCATCTGATTCAATGAGCCATCTACTCTGCCTTGCTTCTCTTTGATTGCTCTTTCTCTAGCTCGTTTTGCTCTTTCAAGCTGCAGTGGAAGTTCAACCTCCAACTCTTTTATCGTTTTTTCCCGAGCATTAGGAAGCCAAGAGTCGTCTGCATCTGTTTCTTCGATTACCTCTCTCAGCCGCCTTATTTTTTCTTCAGTGTCCTCAATAGCTGTGCCATTAATTATTTTATCTAATTCCTTGTCGGACTTATTACCGTGGAATCTTATTTTATCTTCTGGCTCCGGCGTAACCTCTGGCTCTGGCGCAACCTCCGGTTCTGGAGTAGGCGCAGCATCCATCGGGGTAGGTGCGCTAGTAACCGTGAGAGTCTGATTCAGTACAGCATTGTCCTTTGACAGTAACTCATTGGCCTGTGCCTGTGCGTCCTCCATGCTGTCAGCGTAAATGATCTCATTAACCTCGGATGTTCCACCGTCCTTGGTTGTGCGCTCATAGCGCACAGCAAACGGTTTCTTCCCCGCCACTGAACCTTCGTCTTGTGGAGGTGTCTCCTTTGGTTGTCCGAGTGGCTGACCACCAACGATGTTACTTCCGGTTCTGATAGCAGCAGTAGTACCACCACCAACAACAGCCCCTACAGTGAACTCGTTGAATCTTTGACCGAGTACTTCCATCGAGATCAGTTCACGATCATCGTCATACGTGGCGTTAGCCAAAGCATCGAGGACCTGTCCCTGAGCCGCCTCAGTCATGCCCTCGAACAATGCACCCTCAGCAGCCTCACGCTTCAAGGACTTAGCAATCTGCTTGATCTCACCGGAAGGTAACTCACCCTTCCCGGCCACAAAGTTACGAACCTTCTTGCGCAGTGGTGCGGGTACAACTTTAGATAGAGCGAAGTACTCCAAAGCACCACCGATAGCCATATAGGATAATGACGATGCTGCCGTCTGCTTCTTTTCCTCCTCCGAAAAATCACGATACTTTTTACGCAGTGTATTCTCAGCGTCACGCACTGCCTCTGTCTGCATCTGGCCTGCGCTAAAACCGCCACCAGCAGCTAAAGCACCAGCAACAGCACCAACGGGTCCACCGACTAATCCACCAGCAACAGTACCCGTTAATGTCGCAGCAATCTGTACCGGCATCTGGCCGAACCCCTGTGCAATCTGTCCACCGAGTGAACTAGCGAAGTCCTGATCCAGTCCTATAGCTTCATCGACCCCCTCGGAGATTCCACGTAAGTACTCGGCGTTATCCAGCAGGGAATCAACAAAAGCGTTCTCCGCACCCATGCTACTCAGGGCCTGTGCCCCAGCGGATTGAATACCAGCACCAGCGTCAATGATAGCCTTAACGCCTCCAGAGCCGAGGCCCTTCATTACGTCAACAACGAAACTATCGTCCTCGTTGAGTGCGTCGATGTATTTGCTTTGGGCTAGGTTTCGTAACTCGGAACCACTGAGTCCCTCAGCGTGTTCAAAACTAATTACCTTGCCCGTCGATGGATCACGAAATCGGGAAGTCGCCATAGTTCTACTCAGTTCCTAAAAATTCAAGTGTATCATATCCGAAGGCTAACTCGTCCATGCCCTCTACTTCCATTAGTCTGCTAAATCTGGGATCAGTCTCCTGTAGTACTTTACCGCCAAAGCCCTTCTCCTTGATCTGCCCTGATCCTGTTACCTTGAATCCTTGTAGATCGAGTAGCTCATCTGCCTTCAGTACGGTGCTTGGTTTAACCTTATCGTCATCATCAATCATTGACTCAACCAGAGCCAAGTTCAACTTAGTAGTCAAACCAAGTGACTCCTCAGTCCCGAATGCCTTCACGATTGGCTTAACGATATCCTCAGTAACTTCAGTTCCCTCCGGAATACCGAACACCATTCGGGCGTATGGGTTGTCTTGAAGGACGTTTGTAACAGAAGAGGTGGCTAGTTTTAGTTTCTCGTTTTCTTTTTTCTTCTTAGCCCCCTCTACTATAGCACCACCGACCATAGCACCGAGGTTGGCCAGTGCCTGACCCTCGATGCCAGCGGCTTGAGTAAAGCCTGAGTAATCAATCCTGCCCAGTTCTGGGCGTACCTGTGATCCTGCTTGAAGTGCCATAATTCTATCCGAGTAAAGATAATCCTCCGGTTGCTAGGCCGCCACCAATAGCACCTAGTCCACCCATTAATCCAGAGGAACGCTGCGCCTGAGCTTGAGCGACAGCACCTGAGTACTGAGCCATGTTCTGTTGCTGTTGAAGTGCAAGGTTAATGCCTACGTTCGGGTCAAAGAGTTGTGGCCCCATTTGGCCAGCAGCCCCCTGCTGGGCCTGCCCAAGTAACTGACCACCGAGATTAATTGCTGACGAGGGACGACCTAGTATTGTTGACCCAATGTCACCGGCTAATGCACGCTGCTGTTGGAATGCACTCTGCCCGGCCTGACGAGCCTCCTGACGAAGCCCGGACTTGAACTGTTCACGACCAAGTATTTCGGATGCGATAGCAGCCTGTCCCATCCCCCTGCCTCTGGACACAGATCCGGCCCTAGCAGCCTGCTCAGCGAGTCTTCGACGCTCAGGGGATAGTGGACCCCCGGCCTCAGCAAAAAGCCCTTCAGCCTGCTCCTGTGCCAATTCAGCGAGCCGTGTGCTATACGGATCAGCAGCACGCTGTGCTTCCACCACTTGTGGTGCGAACTCCTCGATAGCGGACACATCGGCAGCACGTTGCTTCTGGAGTTCTGCACGTTGCAATTCGCCTGCCTGCTCTGCCTGACGGGCCAATAGATCAACAAGCCCGGCCTGACCATCCGCACCGAATGCCATAGTCTCAATGTCAGCCAGTTCGAGTGCAGTGTACTGAGGACGGAACTCACGTTCCGATGCTATTAGACGCTCCTGAAGTCGTGGGTCAGTGATTCCCTGAGCGTCCCTGAAACTACTGCCGAACAAGTATTCACCAGTTGCCCTGCCGGGATCTACCGGTTGCGGTGCTGGTGGTGCTTTTCCTTTTCCTCCTCCCATAATGTATCCTTAGTTCAGTTCTAAAATTTTTTTAAAAAGTTTTTGGTCGTACTCGACACGAGTAGGCACTCCGTTGCGATGCCGGATTCCCAGCAGGTGATCAGTACTCAGTGCCTTTGATTGTTGTAAAAATAAATAAGTAAGTTGTTTGAACGCTTGGGTGCTTTCAGCAAATAAAAATGCTAGGAAGATTGAATTATAATCCTCCCTGTCGGGTTCCCATTGGAGAACAAAGTTCCAGTCATCATTGTAGTCACAATTATACCACATGAAGACACCTGTAATACTATTCTCTTCATCATAAGTAGCAACCATAGTGCCCTTGGCCTTGTGATAAGCTACCATTGTCCGGACTACGTCCCGGTCCCAGCCGTCGAAGACCTTCCCGTTCTCGTGCAGTATGCAGAAGTCAACTATCTTTTCGATCCCATCTACAGCCTCACGCTGGTTGCCGCTTCGCAGGGCAATCAGGACGGACTGAAGCAATGGGTTACTCTCCTGCATATTAACTCATTCGGGTTAATTTTATTATTCCGTAACTGTATTTAAACTCGTCCCCGCTGCTTGATCTTTGGGCACGGAACTTAACAACGTCACTAGCAGAAGCGGTTATTAAATTAGCACCCTGAAAAAATTGTCGTTCATTGTCGCCCCCTACATTCGCTTCGTTAGTAAACACAGCAATAGGTATTTCCGTTGATCCAACAAAAGCGGTAACGATAGGAATAAAACTAGCATTATCATCGCCAGCCATCATAGTGAACTCAAATAAGTATGTACCAGCCTCTGTGATTGAAGCGGTAGAAGTACTTAGGGACAGATGCGCACCGGATACACTTGCTGTTGGAACATCCTGAGTTGAACCACTATAACTAAACTCGCCAGAACCAGTCGATGCAATAGAGATTCCTCCATTGTTTTGTACGAACTCGGTGGTGGCAATTCTTGTTGAGTCATTTGCGAATGATTGTGTTGTGGTAGTAGGATTCCCCCCTAATCCAACATCGTCAGCAATCATTGCAGTCTCAACTGCATCGTTAGCAATCGTAACTACTCCGGCATTAGAAATTGTTACATCCCCGGACACTTCTTTGTTATGGTAATCCGACCCATCGGCTATCAAAATGTGTCCATCCGTAGCCGCAAGAGAATCATCCACGAATGAAACCTTTGCTGGCGTAGCAGAATCATCAGCCAATCGTGCCGTACTAATCCCCCCGTCCTTTACGATAATCTTCTGCGGGCTTGACCCGTCGAGTGCTGTGCTTACATCATCGACCGCCCCGGATGCGAAGGTAGCACTATCTACGAGCGCATCGAGCTTAGCCGCCGTGACCTGATCGCCAGTTGAGAAGTCAGTTCCTTTTGATAGAATTGCCATTAGATTGCTTTCTTAGTTGACCGGAAGGCATCGGACGCTGATGACTCAATAGCACGAATCCTCGGTCTTCCACTTGTATTATTGATTGTGTACTGCACACCGTATCCACGGAGTCCACCTATTCTACCACGAATAGAAACATCTTCGTTCACAGCTAAGTCCCCGCCATTGAATGAATTAAGAGAACCCAGTGCCTCAGTGGAGTCAGGGTTCTCTACCTCCGCTGATATATCGAAGTCAGAAGTATTTGTATCGCTGGATTCAACATGGATCTCGAACTCCTTGAACCGCTTACGCTCAAGAGTGCCGTAAGTAAATTGTCTTGTAGTCAGAGAAGCCGGGACCAAAAGGTTTTGCTGCGCACCACCGATCTGAGTAATAACCCGGTCCGTTCCGTCAGCCCTAGCATCAATCCTATGCAGACCTCCTATGTCATTAACTGAGTACACGCCACGAGTGCTTCCCTCCCCGGCTACAATAAGGTTCGCTGTGTGAAAGTTTGGATCATTGACTGAGTCAATACTCTCCCACTGGTTATTTAAAAAATTAAATATCAGTACAGCGTTATTCTGGGTAGCATCATCAAGAGGGACGGCTATAAAATATCTGTTATCAAAATAAGCGGAGACCGCTTTCTCGGCGTGTACCTTGTTGATTCGTTTTATAGTTTCGTTGATCGGCTCAGATAAGGGAGTCTGTGTACCACGGAGGTTGTACTCATCCAAGAACTCCGTTCCGTAAACACCGTTGTCAGAAAGGAACAGAACACGATTACCAACCTGCTGAATGCTATTCCGTGCTAAGCAACCAACCTCATCAGTCAGTAGCCGGATGCTTGAATTATTAAGATCAATTGTATTACTGACTAGGTGAATACTGTTTCGGTTAAACACCATCAGGGTATCGTCAGTAAAGGAATGCAGACCAACAACGAAGTCAGCCGTACCCGCATTGAACCTGTAGCTACCAAATATCTGGTCATACGTATCCGAATCCAATAAGTCCGAAGCAATAATTTCATCAAGAATACCACGTGAGGTAAAGCTATCAGCACCGGAATCCACGCTGTTTTTAAATGGCATTACTAACCTACGCTGATGATATACAGCGAACGGAGGTGCTGGCATATGGCTGAATCCTAGACCTACGGACACTCGTTTTTGGACAGTTCCATTTTTGTTGGTAGCGTCAGCTTTATCTGTAGAAAAAGTAAAGGTAGTTGTGCTGGGTATTGTTTGGACAGTTATAGTATCGCCTACTGAATAAGTAGAGGAACCCGCATCAGTAAAAGTTAAAGTGTCCCCAACTAGCAGAGTAGCAACTGCTGCTGTACTTGCAGTAGCTGTAGCTATACCACTAGCATAATCAATATCAGTAAGAGACAGGGGCACTGGCTGTGTATATGTACCGCTTGCTACCGGTGTAAACTCATTGCTAAAGTTTCCGTCCCACTCAAGGGCTGTCTCCCCGTCCCGGAAGATAAACACCTTGTTAAATGCCTGTATCATATCAACGGGCTGACTGATAGATACTCCTGCCGGGTAATCAAGTTGAGTGGTCGCCTGAGTACTTAGATTAACCGCAAAAGCTTTGTTGTTAGCAGCAACAACAATGTACTGACTCCCGGCTGCCGCTGGGTCAGAAAACCCAGTACTCCCGTATATGGCATTAACTGCTGAGTCATTCAGTATATTAAACTTTACCGTAGCAGTGCCTCCGGCAGTTCCGCTGTAAGTCTGGTCCTGAATTGTTATCTGACTAGCTGAGTTCCTAATGGCTACACGATTCCCGTTCGGGTCCGGGCTAATGCCCGTGACTCCGCTAAGGTTTACCTGAGTCCCTGTTACAAAATTCGTAGCGGTAACATTCGTAATAACAAGTGCCCCGGCAGTCTGGGTAACCGTAACGCTCGAATCATCGGCTATTAATGTAAACGGTAGAGCAATGACTGCTTCCGCTGTAGCCAGCGGAGCAAGGACTAGATCGGTCCCCTTGCGTACCTGTGCCTCGCCATTACGGTCCAGACGAATGTTCTGGGCATCAGCAAGGAACCCGGTCTGAAGCTGGTCAGGACGGAGGCGGTTATTGAAGCCGACGAAACCGACATCCCCGTCCTTGAGGATTCGGTCATCGAGTCCACCGTATGTCGTATAAGTTGGCATTAGCGTTTACCGAGTCTGGACCGACGCTTCAGGGTCTTATCCTGACGGCGTGTTGCCTTACGTCGATCACCACGCTCACGATTCTTCTGGGAGGGAGTCTTCTTAGTTGCAGTCTTCTTAGGTGCAGTCTTCTTAGTTGCAGTCTTCTTTGGCTTGTCTAGATTTGCGATCATCTTCTTGTCAGCTTCTGATGCTGGTCGTGATGTATCAATAACCTGAACACGTGGAGCGGGTGCTTTCTTCGGGGCATCCATGACTTCATTTATTTTTTTACGTTGAGCGTCTGCTTGACGCTGACCCTCAAGAAGTCGTGCGCCTCGTTCACGTTCCTTTTGAAATACATCCTTGAGTACGTCTCCAAGGCTTTTGACTTTTCTATTTCTTTTTGGCATTGTATTAATATTTAATTGTTAGCACTTCCAACGCTTCAGGGCTAGTGCCTTGCGTGTTGGCCTTCCTTTGGAATCCTTCATTGGTCCTTTGACACCGGACATTCTGGCGCAAAAAGATTTCTTACGTGCCTTCTGCTTCCCGGTTGGATTTGATTCAGTAACAGGAGCCTTCAGGTTAGCTCCGGTCTTTCTTTTGAAATACGCACGGCCTGCTGCCGTGAGTCCACCCTTCTTGCTCTTGTGTTCTTTTCTCATTTCTTTTTTCGTACCCTTGCTTTTGGTGTATTTGCTACGACCGTCTTTCCCTTGGCTCCTGCTGCTTTCTTCTTTCTTGCTGTCGTAGCTCTTTCAGCTTTTGTAAGGCTGAGTGCCTTACGTTTCGGTAAGCATCTGTCCGGATTTTTCTTATCCTTAGAAGTTCCACAAGGGCCTTTGATAGATCCATCAGTGCCAATCCTTACCCAGTTCTCCTTGAGCCATTGTTTAAGTTGAGCCACTAGCGTCCCTTTCGTTTACCGCCCTTTGATTTCTTAGCGTAGTTCGGGTCCTTGCAGTACTTAGAAGCAGCAAGGTTTGCGTAAGCACTAGGGTACGTATCGAACGTACGTCTCGCCCAAGCCTTACCCTCCGGGCAGATCTTACCCCCGCTTTTTGCTCGTTTTTTTGCTGGCATCCAGAATCTTCCTCAGGGCTTTGGCTTGCCCGGCGTGAGCCTTGGAAGCCTGTTCTAATTTCTTAGCTACGTTTAGAATTTTTCTTTGCATTCTTTTTGGATTGACGCAGGACCTTGAGGTCAGCGGATGTTATTTTTTTACGGGGAGCGGCGACAGCAGCTAGACGCTTCTGTGCTGGACTGTACTTAGAGAAGGGCATTACTTCTTCTTCTTTTTACCCATTGGGCAAGATTTTGTTTTACCCATTTTTTTCTTAGGTGGACGACCGACTTTACTTCCGTATGTTCCTTTTCCCATTGGCATAATATTATTTTCCTTTTTTGTTATGAAAGTCAAAGAGTACCTTGACCTTTTCTGTTAATGTTTCGATGTTGTAATGCATCTTGGCTAGTACAATGACTAGACCAATGAGGCCCACGAAGATGGGCCAGAGAGCGGATATAATTGATAGGACTTCATTCATTTGACCTGTGAGCTACCGAAGTAAAATCCGACAATGGCCGGAGCGGTCTGCCGTACTTCTGGTAGTATAACATACCCGCTAACTTGATCCCATCTAGCACCCTTGAATAAACCGAATAACTGGCTCTTCTCGGACTGTATGGAGATTGGAGTTCCTAGGAATGAAAGGATGAACGGTGCAATAATGATTGCGAAGAATACCACGAATACAAGGAACCTGCGTACCATTACACCACCCTCACGCTTTGCAGCAGCATCCGCTGACTTGTCAGCAGCACCCTGCATCTTCAACATATTGTCGAATTGACGGGCTTGGTTCTGTGCCTGAGCTGCGATCATCTTCATTACGAAGCCTGATACTCCACCGCCAAGCATTGCTATAAGTTCAGGTGTCATAGTTTTTTAAATATCTTGTAAATAGAGAGAA
>Ga0070749_10000678_pt1 | contig 22958 bp, 39 predicted proteins | sample VirMetDEL_Nov_18_FD_75180 | JGI IMG/M metagenome (GOLD analysis project Ga0070749, IMG submission 75180) | Aqueous microbial communities from the Delaware River and Bay under freshwater to marine salinity gradient to study organic matter... | ecosystem: Environmental > Aquatic > Marine >...
ATGCTGAGAAACTAACCAGTTCCCATGACAAACCCTATAAACAGAAAGTACACAGACGAGCAGATACGCGAGCTGCGCAGGTTGGTGTGGCGGGATGGGCTGTCACATCGCGCGGCTTTGCGTCGGCTAGGGATTAACAAAGCGGGTGGAAGTCTGTGGAAGGCGTTGCACGGCTTCGCCTACAAGGCCGCCGGTGGACCGACAGGTAAAGGAGAGAAGCAATGACTAAGGAAGACATCATGCGATTGGCGAAGGAAGCGGGGTTAGCATCGGTGGATGTGGTCATGACCCTTGATGAATTGGAACGCTTCGCCGCCCTCGTCCGCGAGGCATGCGCCAAGATTTGTGACGAGGTGGAAGACGAGCTGCAGGACGACGACCAAGTCTCGGCGGCTGGCGGCGCATGGCGGTGTGGGTTTGAGATTCGGGAGCAGGGGCGTAGCAGAGATGGTCAGTGAAGTCATTTTTTCCAGCAAGACCGACCTTTGGGCCACACCTCAGGACTTGTTTGACAGACTGAACGCCCGGCATGACTTTGAGCTGGATGTTTGCGCCACGCCCGAGAATGCCAAGTGTGGTCGGTACTTCACCAAGGACATGGACGGACTGGCGCAGGAATGGTCAGGGCGGTGTTGGATGAATCCGCCCTACGGGCGAGGGGTGGGAGCATGGGTGGAGAAGGCGTATCGATCCTCCGTCAAGGGCGCGACTGTGGTCTGCCTGCTGCCCGCGAGGACCGACACAAGGTGGTTTCACGACTACTGCCTGCCTCATGGGAAGGTAGAGTTTTTGCGGGGAAGGTTGAAGTTCGGGGGAAGCGCCAATGCTGCTCCGTTCCCGAGCATGCTTGTGTTTTTTGGGTTTGAGATTCGGGAGTTATAGGGGGGCTGGGAGGCATGACCACAGAAGACCTTGTTCGCATGGCGCGCGAGGCCCATTTGCGAGTTTTGAAGTCCACCAAGGCCCCGGAGGCCATTGAAAAGTTCGCTGAACTTGTCGCACTGACCAAGGAGCAGCAAATGGTGGCGGACGGCTGGCGGCGCTGCGCCACCAAACAAGACCCCGCGCAGATGTGCGAGATTGCCGAGCAGATACGGCTGGAGGAGCGCGAGGCCTGTGCCAAGGTCTGTGAGGAGGAGGCCCGCGTCTGGCGGGAAGAGCGCTCGGAGAGCGCGGCAGTCGCCCTGCTCTGCGCGTTCCGCATCCGTGCCCGAGGTGCTTGAAAACAAATGAAGTTCCTGCACACTCCGGTGCTTGGACACTCGGACATGCGTCAGGTGCGGGGAATCACGGCCCACGGACCAATTCACCGCCAACAAGTCTGCCAAGAATGGCAGCAATGTTTGCCGTCCCTGCAAGCGGCTGAAGGACGCGGCCTACCGGGACGCCAACCGGGAGAAAGTCCGGGCGATTGGGCGGCAGTACGTCGCCAAGAACAAAGAACGGCTGTCGGCATATGGGCGACGGCATCGCCAGTCCCTCCGGGATGCCGTTTTGCAGGCGTACGGGGATGCATGTGCATGCTGTGGTGAGCGCCGCCGGGAGTTCCTGACCCTCGACCACATTGCCGGTGGGGGTCGGCAACACAAGCGCGCCACGAGCTCCCATATCTACCGCGACCTGCGCAACCGGGGCTTCCCGCCCGGTTACCGGGTCTTGTGTTGGAACTGCAACTGCTCACGAGGGAGCTACGGCTATTGCCCGCATGAGGAAGGGTGTTGACAGTGACCGGACGGCATGCTATACTGTCTCCGTCAGTTGAAAATCCAATTGACCCGCTCTTTACCAACAGAAAGGAAGAAAGATGAAAAAGTTCAAGACTGCTTTTTTTGCTTTGGATGCTTGTGTCACTGAGTTGCGTGAACAAGATCATTTCGAAAAGCTGGTGGAGGGGATGAGCGAAGAAGAGCAACGCTACATGCAGGACTTATGCGAACTGTGCCGGTGGTATTTGGAGGAATACGACATCGTCACCCATACCTAAACAACCCGGGAGGGGCTTCGGCCCCTCCCTTCAAGGAGAAAGCAAGATGACTGAGAGAGTACTTCTGCACAGCCCCGGGGAATGCCTGACCAGCCTCCGCGCGCGTTTGATCGAACACACCCACCCCGACACGCACCTGCCGACGCTTGAGGCCGCTATGTTGCACTGGGCGCTTGTTCATTTCAGGATGACCGAAGAGGACATTGAGGGCCTGTCAACAGTGATTCGGACCTTCGAGTGGCCCAAGCGGATGCAGGAGGTCAGCAGCGATGGACAGGCGTGAACAGAAGGCGGCCCACAAGCGTGCAGAGCGTGCCAGAAGGCGGCAGGAGGGCTTTGTGAGGGTGGAAGAATGGGTGCCCAAGGGCCACGCACAACGCATCAAGGCGATGCTCAGGGAGCTTCGTGAGAAAGATGAAGAAGTGCTTGAAACAAGTACCCAGATAGACGATGATGTCGACACAGGAGGGCAGGATGAACAAGATTGAACTCTGGGCCATGTGCGCTTTCGTGTTTGGCATCTGGTTTTTCATTCACACGGCAGGGCTGTGATGGCCCGCCTCAAGCGACTCTGGAGGAAGACAATGGATTTTTTTCTGAAGTTCTTGATTGCACTTTGCGACACGCTTTCCCGCGCACCTTGAACGACCGTTCAAATACAGGAGACAGCCATGGACACCAGCAAACTGACCAATCTGATTTTCTTCGTGGGACCCGTCCGGTCCCTTGCCCGCATCCCAGAGATGCGGTTCGAGGCGTTCTTCGTCGAGCCCGGCGGGGATGAGCAGTCCCAGCCAGCGATTCTCGTCGCTGGCAGTGTGGATGTGGAGTACGATGATGAGCTTAACTACTCATTCGAAGTGACGCGCTGTGAGTGCATTGACGAGGACAACCAGTTGCACCCCTACGCGCTGTCGATCGACCAGATACATGACATCGAGGCCGCGCTGGAGAATGAGATCGATGAGGCGCTGTTCGAGTACGAGCGGATGCTGGACGACGACTCAAAAGAAAATTACTACTGACAGGAGGTGACTCAAATGAGAGACGACGACATCTCTGAAGAACAGCGGGCACTGCTGATGACGCTCCTGTCCGTCATGGAAGCAGGGGCGTTCGTCCTGCTCGCCACGCCCACCCCGGACGGGATAACGCTGGAGTCCATCATCTGCCAGCGGGCAGGGGAAGGGGATGAGGGGCCGTTCATTGATGAGGATGTGTTCATGGTGGGTGCGTTCGATTGCCTCTCTTCCTATCTCACGGACCTCGGGGTCGAGCGGCTGAAGGTGCGCATCCGGGAGTGGGAGATGGACCGGGCGGAGCAGGCGCGCAAGAAACCTCACTTGAGAATTGTGCACTGACGGGTGTGGGCGATGGGGAATGGACAGGGCTGCTTCGGTGGCCCTTTTTTTTGCATGGAGTACGGGGAAGTGAGCACGGACCATGGACCATGGGTCAAAGGGCTTGAGTACGCATAATCAGTGAGCGTAATGAAAGTACTTAATTTAAGTACACTTCATTACATTACCCCCCATATATAAAGAGTACTTCCAGCCAGTTTTTTTTCAGTGTTGTGTTTTCACGAAAATGACGTAATAGACGTAATAGCGTAATGAGTGTTGATTTATAAAGGAAAATGGATCACGGTACTTTTTAGTTCAGCGTAAGACGTAATGATTTTATAGAAGTTACCGGGGTACGCGCGCGGGGACAAAAATAAAAATATTTTTTTTTGCTGGCCAGAAGTCGCCATATAAAACCGGAAAAAAGTGGGCGTGGATTGCCCCTGCCGTGGATTGGGTGTACTCTTGTGGTGGGTTGAATTAGACCATTGATTGGAGGCACTCATGCCGTCGAAAGACATAGTGATGGAGGGAGGGAAGCAGCACCATGTTCGCGTGTTGGCGTCCGGGCGCGTCCGCTGGCCGTTCAAGGTGATGCAGGTCGGGGACTGGCTTACATTGACCACGGCCCGCGATGCACTGGCCGCTCGGCATGCGCTGCGGTCTTTTGCCCGACGGATTCACGACAGGAAGTTCACGGTCCGCCAGCGCATGGAGAATGACGACGAATGGGTGTGTCGGAGGGTTTCCTGATGCCACGGAAGAAGAAAGCCAGTGATGCTGAGTTTTTGGACGTCCTTCCGAAAAAGTTAGCGCCTCGCCGCGTGACCGAGCAGCGGCTGTCCACCAAGGTCAGGCGGGTGGGTTTGAAGCCGCTGACCCCGCGAGAGAAGAAGTTTGTGTTCGAGTACGTTTCGCAGGACGGCCAGATCTCCATGCGTGAGGCCGCCGTCAGGGCAGGGTATGCGGATAACATTGCAAAGGAAGAGGCCCGCAAACTGACTGACCCAGCACGCTCGCCGCATGTCGTAGCCGCGATTCAAGACCTACGCGCAGAGTACGCCGCCCGGTACGGCACCACCTATGAGCGACACATGAGGGACCTGCAGCGCATCCGGGATGCCGCTCTGGCCGCTGGAGCTTTCGGCGCGGCGGTCACGGCCGAGTACCGGCGTGGTCAGGCGCTAGGCACCATCTACGTGGACCGCAAGGAAATCAAGGTGGGCACCATCGACAGCATGTCGAAGGAAGAGGTCGAGGCCAAGCTTCGCGAGTTGAAGTTGATGTTCACGACCGCTGCACCGTCGATCATTGACATTGAGCCTGCGGAAATCACGGACAGCCCTGAGGTCGAGGCGAATCTGATGTTTTTGGAGCAGCTGGAACAGCCTGAGGATGAGCAGGAAGACGAGCAGGTGAGCGACGATGGCTGGGAATGAAACTCTCCTGTTCCGGCGGCTTCGGGATTCACTGCCTGACGCGATTTTCACGCGCGTCGAGTCGCGCGTGAACCTTGGCATTCCCGACTGCCTGATTGCCTTGGACGGGCAGCTGGTGGCAGTCGAACTAAAGGTGGTGGCCCGGGGCAACAAGGTCGCGATCAGTGCACACCAGATTAGCTGGCTTGAACGACACGCGAAAGAGGGCGTGCCATGCTATGTGCTGGTCGCGGTGAAAAAGAACGTCACCAGCGCGACGCTGCGCCTGTACGGCGGAGACCAAGCCGCCGCCCTGAGTGTTCACGGCCTTGCGTTGGCACCTCTTGACGAGTGGCCATGGCGGGCGATACCTTGGTACGTGGTTCGTGAGCGCCTCTCGCGCTGAATCACAAAAAGAAAGCAGAAAGGGATGACGATGAAGAAAGACATTTATTACAGGGCACCGGCTCGGGAATCGACGTTCACGGCGTTGCGAAAGCTTCTGCGTTTTCTTGCCATGGGCGCGCTTGGCAATATTTTTTTCGGTGGGGGCTGAGATGCGGGTGAGAATTGTCCGCGATGGGCACACGTTCCGACGTGAGATTGAAGACGAGCCCCGCAAGCCTGTCGCAGTGACAACTGTGTTGCAGTTTATTCTCCTGAGAATCATTTTAATTTTTAGGGATTGACGTCCGGACTCCGATGTGATACGATCGGGTTGTTGGTCGAAATTCCGATCAATCGTTCTTTGTCAAAACAGAAAGCAGAAAGGAACTCCAGCAATTGGTCAGGTCTGATTTTCAGGCGGGCTTGACGTCCGGACGATTAGCGCGTAAGGTCCGCCTACGGTCCCCGTTTCGGGGACCCCATACAGGGAGAAAGGCAAATGATAATTATCGAATATCCGCACCGGGGACCTCGCAGAGTCTGGTCGGTTCGTGATCAAGCTGAATTTTTGGACGTTGTAGCGGAGATCTCGACTTGTTCAATCTCATCGGAAGACTACGATTTGTCAGACATTGATCAGGCCCTTGAGTGGCTTCGCCATGATTTGCAAGCACTTCACGTTTTGCAAAGTCCGTCCAGTCTTTCGGACTGGGAAGATCCCGACATTGAGAAGCACGCGCGCCGCATTGGCTGGCGGGCTTGACGTCCGGACACCGATGGATTATGGTCCGCACATGGTCGCTAAGGTGGCGGCCTCAATACAGGAAGAAAGACATGCACACAAAATCCGACATAATCGACGCTCTCAGCACTTTCATCCACCAGCGCCCGGGCCTTGAGTTCGGCAACTACGGCGACATTTCATCCTACCGCTCCGAGATGCGCAGTATCACCAAAGACCTGCATCACGCCCGCGAGCTTCTGCAAGCCGTGGCGTGGCGCGACAATATCACCGCCGATGACATCATCGCCGCAACCCAAGGTGGCCGCCTGACCATCGAACCCACCGCACGCGGTTTTCGCATCAACTACACGACCGGCCAATACTTCCCGACCGAATACCGCCGCGCCGTCGCTTCCCTGCTCTCCTCTCTGCTCTGGTCCCAGTGGCGCGGGTACTTCGCTGAGCCAACCGGAGACCTAATCCGCGCCACGGCTCGCCGCGAGCTGTCCCGCAGCGTTGTCCGCCGCTGGTTTAACTAGGCGCACCGTATCGCAAACCATGCCGCCCGAGCGCTCAGTAGCGCTCGGGCATTCTTTGTTGACCGTTCGGTCAACAATGGAACCGGGCCCTGACGCCCGGCCTCTGCTCCCTTCCCCGTTCCCCGTGATGCGTGCAACACCTGGGCGACCGGACACCCCTACCCGGTAGTACCCTACCGGCCCCCCTAGCAAAACCGCGCACGCGGCGCTTCCGCCGTGGTCCGTGGTCCGTGCCCGGTAGCCATGGCCCGCCTATACCCCGGGGGGTATACGCTCATGGTCCGTGGGGCGTGCTGCCCGATACCATACCCCGTAGGGTATGCGCTCGGACCGGATACCATACCCCGTGGGGTATGCGCCACGGGGGTGGGGGGAGTCGGCCATGGTGCGTGGTGGGGGTGGGCGCTTCGCGGACCCCGGACCCCGTTTGACGGCCCCCCGCTCTTTGAAACGAAGGCTAATGCCCGATTTCACACAAACAATTGGACCCCAAAAGCAAATGGGGGCCGTGTTCCACGTGAAACAATCCTTTCCCCCTACCCCCATGTTTTCGTACACTGTTTTCAGGTACAAAATTTCTGCAAAAAATCTGACCAGAAAGTACACATGAAAAGTGCAGACATAGAATTACAGCAGGCCCGTTTAGAGTTACGCATGCTCCAGCTAAAGGCGCAGGAGTCCGCTAAAAAGGACTTCCTGTCCTTTGTCAAATACATGTGGCCCGAGGCCATCTTAGGCGAGCACCATAAGAAGATGGCCGCTGCCTTCAACAACATTGCCAATGGCAAGTTGAAGCGTTTGATCATCAACATGCCGCCTCGTCACACGAAGTCGGAGTTTGCTTCGTACCTGCTGCCAGCGTTCATCATGGGCCGTGAGCCACGGACCAAGATCATTCAAGCGACGCACACGGGCGAGCTAGCGGTACGGTTTGGCCGGAAGGTCAGGAACCTGATGGACTCGGACAAGTACAAGGAGGTGTATGACGATGTGGTGTTGCGGGCGGACAGTAAGGCGGCGGGTCGGTGGGACACGAGCCATGGTGGGGAGTACTTTGCTGTTGGCGTAGGCGGCGCGATGACCGGTCGCGGTGCGGATTTGTTGATTATTGACGACCCGCACTCGGAGCAGGATGCGTTATCGGACATGGCGATGGAGAACGCGTGGGACTGGTATACGTCTGGCCCTCGCCAGCGTTTGCAACCGGGCGGCGCGATTGTGGTGGTGATGACGCGTTGGAACACGAAGGACCTGACGGCGCGGTTGTTGAAGGCGCAGACGACGCACCGCGCGGACCAGTGGGAGGTGATTGAGTTTCCGGCGATTCTGCCGTCGGGGCGGCCCCTTTGGCCGGGGTTCTGGAAGCAACCGGCGTTGTTGTCGGTCAAGGCCTCGCTGTCGGCGCAGAAGTGGCAGGCCCAGTGGCAGCAGCAGCCGACGAACGACGAGGGGGCGATATTGAAGCGGGACTGGTGGCAGGTGTGGGAGCACGACGAGCCGCCGCCGGTGAACTACATCATCCAGTCGTACGACACGGCGTATTCGAAGAAGGAGACGGCGGACTACTCGGTGATTACGACGTGGGGTGTGTTTTACCCGGACCAAGACTCAGGGCCTAATATTATTCTGTTGGGGGTCCGGAAGGGTCGATGGGACTTTCCGGAGCTGAAGCGGGTGGCGAAGGAGGAGTACGACCACTGGCGTCCGGACAACGTATTGATCGAGGCCAAGGCCACAGGCATCACGTTGCAGCAGGAACTGCGGCGGGTGGGCATTCCTGTTTCGATGTACTCCCCGGGTGGGAGGCGCGTGGATCAGGACAAGATATCGCGGGCGCATTCGGTGGCCCCGATGTTGGAAGCGGGGATGGTCTGGGCACCGTACACGGACTGGGCGGAGGAGCTGGTGGAGGAGTGCGCGGCGTTCCCGAACGGGGACAATGACGACATGGTCGACTCCACGACGCAGGCCCTGATGCGGTTCCGGACGGGTAACTTTGTGGTGCTGGATTCGGACTACAAGGAAGAAAGAGGTGAGGTGGACCTTGTTCCAGAGTATTATTGAGGACTAGAATCCTTCCAAAATCAATGCGGGCCGAGGGTCGTCCATGTCAATGACACTTGAAGACATTCAGAAAATAGTGCAGCGATCCAATGCTGCAAAGTCCCCTGACAAGACGACTACGGCCGCACAGGACCTTCAGGCCTTTAGCGGTAATTATACGCCAGTTAGGTTTGGGCCGAGTAATACTGCAGCGACGCCCGCCCCTTCCCCTGCCACACAGCCCACGACAGGAAACGCCCCTGCCCCGACCAATACGCCTACTTCTGGCGGCGGAACGATCAATGTGCCGGTAATTCCTGTAGAGGGACACACGCCGGTCGCGCGTGTGGACCCGACCAAGTACGAGTGGACGGGAGACAGAGAAAAAGACGGCGAGGTTATTGAAAAACTTCGTAAGCGCTACGGCTGGGAAGAGCCTGAGCAAGGCACACCGGGGTATAGCGGCTTGTTCCGTGGGACACCGGGCAAGCCCCATGGTCTGGGTTATCGTAATGACAACCCCATTGACTACAGCGCGCAAGGCGCGGGCTTCTGGTCCATGGGCATTGACCCAAACGACCCGGCCCTTGGTTACCACATTGCTGCCTTCAAGAAACGCGAAGCAGAGAATTGGCAATGGGCCAATGGAGAATACTGGGCGAACAATAAGCGCACGGGTAATCAATTGGCAGATGACGCAACGGTATTGGACTGGTACTGGCGAGACCTTGCTCGTCGCATGGACAAGTCCAACAGCTTCTTTGATTCGTTCATCGGAAAACTGTTTACCAATATCGCCATTGGCTGGGCCACGGCGGGTGTTGGCAATATGTTCGGCCCGTGGGCCGCGAGACTTTTTGGCGCGGTCATGGGCGGCATGAGATCGGACTGGGACCCGCTTAACACGGTCATGGGCGGCCTGTCTTATGACACGGGCGCTTTACTTGAACAAACAGGCGTCACAGGCATCGCAAAAAGTGTTTTGCCAGATTGGGCTGAGGTCATAATTCCAAAATCCGCTGAAGTTACAAGCATTGATGCCGCAGGCAAAGCGATTATAGACCCCTATACATGGACGGATGCGCTTAAATCCGCAGGGTGGACCACGGCCAAGGAAGGATTGAGCGGGTTCCAAGAATCACTGTCACAGGAACAGGGGCAAGGCGCAGCCGAGCCCGCCCCACTGCAGCCGGGAGTCGCGCCCGGTCTTACCCCGTTGCCGCAGGGCTATGTCCCGCCCCCGATTACTCCCATCCCTCCTGTGATGTTTGGGCAAGAGCAGGGACAAGGGCAGACACCCGCCAACCCGTTTGATACGGAGAACAATCCCTTTAACCCGGGTACTGAGGTTCCTGACTACGCAAAGGGAGGCCCGGTGAGGATAGAAGACTTGTCTAATGATGACTTCATCAATAGAGCTGGATATGGGGGAAATGACATGCAGGGTTCAGCGCGTAGGGATTTGGAAGCCTTGATGGCGCAAATAGGGCAGTACGCCGCTGGCGGTATGGTCCCTGAATATGGATACGGCGGTATGGTTCCCCAATATGCCGCTGGCGGTATGGTCCCTGAGTATGCAGAAGGGGGAGAAGTAGAACCAGTAATGGAAGAGGTTGCACAAGCTGCTCCTACCCCTCGAAGGAGAAGGAGACCCGCATATCTTGGAAAGCCCGTTAAAAACATGCCGGGCTTTTACAACATCAACCCCGAGAAATTTGATTTTTATTCAATGGCGCGTCATATGGACTCGCCGGGTATTTACACGGTAGGCCCCGCAAAGCTTACCATGTATGAAACTCCGGAAGGTTCAGGGTATGGAGTGCGGGCGCGCCCCGGTGGCCGGTTTGTAACACGGATGCCGTCCGATAACAGTGACGCATGGAACATGATTCTTAGCCACTACAACATGTCTCCTTACGACCCTTATCACAATACGATAACGGCGCCTATTGAAGGTGCCCTTCCTAGAACAAACCTTAATAGTCCCTCTCTTGCAAGGGAGGAATACAACGCAGCAATGCGGGATGTGTATAGCGATCTTGCACAAGAAGGCAAACCAATGATCGCATACTATGACCCTAGATACTCTCGCCCACGCGGCAGGAAACGCACAAGTCCCATGCTCCCTAGTCAGGACATTATATGAAAAAGCCAAAAGCCAGAGGTGTGATGGAGTTCATCACCATTTCCATGTCCCCCAAGGGCCGTGGTCCACGGATGATGCGAGAAGATATGGGAGAAAAGGGCGAGCGCTCTTCCGCCATGGACCTGTCTGAGCTTCTGTCCAAGATGGGGTTCCCTCCGATGATGTCCCCCATGGGCATGAAGGAAGAGATGCCTGAGGAGATGGAAGACGAAGAGATGGAAGATGAAATGGAGGACGAAGGCGAGGAAGAGGAAGAGGAAGAGGACAACAGGGACCTCGACACCGTCGAACTCATCCAGAAGTTGATCAAGAAGTTGGAAGAGCATTGCGCTAACATGTATATGACGGGCGACTCAGGGCGTCGTGGCAAGTAAGATCGCAAAAAAACAGGCCTCTAAAAAAGAGTCTGTTGATGAGTTCATTCGCTCGGCGCTTGGGAGCACAAGGCGTGAGCCCGGCTGGGAGTACGGAAACGTGCTGCCCGTCCGCGTGCGAAAGAACAAGCAGGGGAAGAAGGAAAGAGAGTGGGGGCTTGGCTACAGCGACACCGCCAAGTCAATGCTTGACGCGATTACCCTTCCTCGCCGTGCGATGGAGGGAGAAGAAGTAACGCCAGAGCAGGCCATGGAAATGGCCATGAACGTCAGCGCTCCGGGCGTGGCCACGGCTCGGTATGCCCCCGGTGTGCTTAACATGCCGATAGTTTATCACGGAGGCCCACACAAATTTCCGCCTACCCCTGACAATCCTCTCGGAGAGTTTGACGCTTCCAAAATCGGAAGTGGGGTAGGCGCGCAATCATACTCGCATGGAGTTTATGTGGCTCAAAATCCCAAAGTAGCTCAGTTTACGGCAGGACCCGAAAGTTTCCTCTACACCGCCGACCTTCCCGACGAAATGGTAGATCGGATGCTGGATTGGGATAAGCCGCTGAGTGAGCAGCCGGAAGCGATAAGAAAAGCATTAGCCAATATCCAACCAATCTCTGTTGTTGACGGAACAGAACCGGTTGGCGGCGGAGTGATTAGAATAAAAAATGACCCTGATTTTGGGCCAAAGTATTTTCTTGAGATAGACGGAACATCCTTTCGTTTATCACCAGAAGATTTAGACAGGTTGGCAGGGGAAAATCGCGGAGAATCTTTTTATCGCTCATTAAAAGAAAAATTTGGTGGCGGAAAACCCGGAGAAATCAAGGCTAGCGAGTATCTTCGAGCCTTAGGAATCCCCGGCATCAAATACCTAGACGCTGGCAGCAAAGCAAAACCAACCCGCAATTTCGTTCTCTTCCCCGGCGAAGAGAAAAAGGCCAAAATACTCAAAAGAGAGTAACCCCAGATGCCAATTGAAAAAGCCCTTAATCCTGCTCCGTCATACGAGGTCATCGCCGACGAAGGCCTGATGGAGCCGGATATCGAGGTCATCATTGAGGAAGATGGTGGCGCGACGATTGAGATGGGGGAGTCTGTTCCCGAGATTGACTTCTACGCCAACCTTGCCGAGGTCATTGATTCGTCGGCCTTGGGCCGTATCTCGTCAAACCTGCTCGATTTGTACGATGGCGACAAGTCCAGCCGTGCAGATTGGGAGACGCAGTACTCAAAAGGGCTGGAATTGCTGGGCTTCAACATGGAAGAGCGCACGAAGCCCTTCCGTGGCGCGTCAGGCGCGGTCCATCCGATGCTTACCGAGGCGATTGTTCAGTTCCAAGCGCAGGCTTTCAAGGAGCTGATGCCCGCTGGAGGCCCTGTTCGCACGCAGATTGTCGGTCGTGAGACGTTGGACAAGGCCCAACAGGCGGGTCGCGTGCAGGATTTCATGAACTACCAGATTACGACGGTCATGTCGGAGTTCACTCCGGAGATGGACCAAGCCCTTTTCTACTTGGGCTACGGTGGTTCGGTGTTCAAGAAGGTCTATTACGACGACATGATGGGCCGAATGGTCAGCAAACTGGTCTTAGCTGACGATTTGTACATCCCGTACAACGGCTCAAGCGTCATGAGCCAATGCCCACGGATCACGCATCGCATTGCGATGTACGAAAACGATTTCAAGAAGCGCGTTTGGGCTGGCGAGTACCTTGATTACTCCATTTTTCCGTCCGCTGCGCCCGAATCTCCAACTGAAATCCAGTCTAGCGTGGACAAAATCATCGGAATTGACCCCACGACTCACACCGATGAGATTTTCTTGCTGGAATTTCACGTCGATTTGGACATCGAGGGCTTTGAAGACACCGATGAGTCTGGTCAACAGACCGGAATCAAACTCCCATACGTCGTAACGGTCGAAGAAAGCAGCGGAAAGGTCGTTGGCGTCCGCCGAAACTGGCTGGAAGACGACAAACTCAAGAAAAGAATCGAATATTTCGTTCACTACGTGCTGGTAGAAGGCCCCGGCTCGTACGGACTGGGCTTTGTTCACCTGATTGGCGGTCTCTCCAAGGCTGCGACGGCTGCGCTGCGCCAACTTCTTGACGCTGGCACGCTCGCGAACCTGCCTGCAGGCTTCAAGGCCAAAGGTGCACGCATCGCGGACGACGATAATCCGATTCAGCCCGGCGAATGGCGTGACATTGACGCTGGCGGTGCGGAATTGCAGGGCAGTTTGCTGCCGCTCCCGTACAAAGAGCCCAGCGGTACGTTGTTCCAGCTGCTGGGCTTTGCTGTGCAGGCCGGTCAGCGTCTTGCCAGCATCGCGGACATGCAAGTTGGCGATGGGAACCAGCAGGCGGCGGTCGGAACGACGATTGCGCTGTTGGAACGCGGCTCGATGGTCATGTCGGCCATCCACAAGCGGCTGCATTACTCGCAGAAGCTTGAGTTTGAGATGCTGGCCAAGGGCTTTTCGAAGTTCCTGCCTGACGAATACCCCTATGATGTTCCCGGCGCGAGCAGGACCATCAAGAAGCAGGACTTCGACAACATGGTCGCGGTCTTGCCGGTCGCTGACCCCAACATTTTCTCTAGTGCCCAACGGCTAACGCTTGCTCAGACGCAACTTCAGATTGCCCAGAGCGCGCCGCAGATGCATAACATGTACGAAGCGTACTATCGCGTGTATGCCGCGATGAACGTGCGTGACATTGATGGCATCTTACGTCCCCAGACCAATCAAATGCCGAAGGACCCGGCCACGGAGAACTCTGCTGTCCTCGATATGATGGATTTGAAGGCATTTGCTGGTCAGCAGCACGATGCGCATATTACGGCGCATTTGATTATGGCGATGTCGCCTACGGCGCAATCAATGCCCAACATCTTGGTTACGCTGCAGAAGCACATCTTCGATCACATCCGTTTGAAAGCGGAGGAAGACGTGGAAGCAAGCATTTACCAGCTGTACGGAGCGGACCCAGACCGCCGTGTATCCATGATTCAGCGGGAAGGCATGGTTGCGTTGAAGATCGCGCAATACCTGCAGGAACTGAAGCAGCTGCAGGAGCAGTTGTCAGGTGCGGGTGGTCCGCCGCCCCCGGACCCGGTGGTACAGCTCAAAGAGAAGGAGCTGCAGATGCGCCAACAGGCCGACCAGATGGACGCACAGCTTGCACAGCAGAAGCTCCAACTGGAACAGCAGAAGGCGCAGGAAAACCTTGCACTGCAACAAAAGCGTATTCAATCTCAGGAACAGATTGCTGTCATGCGCGCGCAGGTCGCGCAGGAAAGAGCGCGGATGATGAACGAACAAATCAGGGGAGCACAGCAAAATGCCTCTTAAGAAGGGAAGCAGCAAGAAGATCATCGGCGCTAACATTGGAGAGATGGTCAGGTCCTTTAAGCGGACTAATAAGATCGGGACTAGCAAGCCGAAGTCTTTGGCAGCGGCGACCAAGCAGGCCGTTGCGGCTGCTTTTAGAAAGGCGGGCAAGCCTCGGATTATGAAAAAGGTTGCAGGCGGTGCAGCGCGGTCGGTGGTTCGTCGCGATGGTCGGCAGCCCACGAAGATTTATTGAAAAGGGACTTTATATTAGGTATAGATAACGTATACTTTAACTACAGCCTTTCAGACGGTGGCTAAAACCGTCTGCTACCCTCATGGACATTAAGCCATGCTTGAATTTGCAGAGAGCATATTGAAAGAAATCAGGAAACTTCAGGCTGACACCGAGGCGTTTGTCCTTGGTGGCTCTATTTCCGACATGGAGCGCTACAGATTCATGATGGGCCGTCTGGAAGGCTTAAAACTCATTGATGTCGCTGTCCGGGAACTTCTGGCCAAGCGTACCAGTGACGATTTTTAACCACCGGAGGTCCCATGAGTGACGTAGAAATGACGGCTCTTGAACAGAAATGGAAAGAGTCCGCCGAAAACAAAGCGCCTGAGCTAGAAGATGCTTACGACGAAGAAGGTAATTTTCGTCCGGAAGACCTAGAGCAGTCCGTTCTCGATCGAATCCCTACCCCCACGGGGTGGCGGATAGCCATCCTTCCTTACCGAGGTCCCGAAAAGACCAAGGGGGGCATTGTCCTTTCCGATGAAACCCAGAGGCGTACCCAGCTGGCCACTATTTGCGGGTATGTGCTCAAGCTTGGGGACTTGGCCTACAAGGATGACGCCAAATTCCCGACCGGGCCGTGGTGCAAGGAAGGTGACTGGATTGTTTTTGGTCGATACGCCGGGTCTCGAATCTCTATTGACGGTGGGGAGATTCGAATCTTGAACGACGACGAGATTATCGGACGGATTAACGACCCTTCCGACGTTCTTCACATGTAAGGAGTATCTTATGTCAGCGACAAGTCAAGAATTGGAATACGGAATTGGCGAGGATGAAAATCCCGCAACGGTGGTCTTTGACCAAGAGAGCGACGAAGGCCCAGTCACCGCTGAGGTCCTGAACGAAGCGGAAGCAGAGGCCGAATCTCACGAAAGTGAGGTAAATCAGTACAGCGAAAAAGTTAAAAAGCGTATTGATAAGCTCACCGCTCGCCTGCGAGAAACCGAGCGCCGTGAAGCGGCGGCCATTGACTATGCTCAGAAGGTGCAGGCGCATGCCCAGCAGCTTCAGCAAAAGTACCAGCAGACTGGGGACAAGCTAATTGGCGAGGCCCAGAACCGCATTGGAACGCAGGTCGTAGCCCTCAAGCAGATTATCAAGAAAGCCCGCGAAGAGGGTGATATTGATACAGAAACTGAGGCGCAGGAACGGCTGACCAGCATTTTGATGGACCAACAGCGCATTTCTGACGCTGCGTCCCAACGGGAAAACATGCGACTGGCCCAGCAGGCAGCACAGGCGCAGGTGTACCAGCAGCAGGTGGTGCAACAGAAGCCGGCTCCTGTTCAGCGGGTAGACCCCCGAGCAGAAGACTGGGCGGAAAAGAATCCTTGGTTTGGTTCCGATACCGTCATGACCCATGCGGCATGGGGCATTCATAAGGAATTGATTCAAAAAGAAGGATTTGATCCGCAGTCTGAGGAGTACTATGATGAAATTGACCGACGAATGCGTGGAATTTTCCCGCAGAAGTTTAATGGGTCAACGAATTCCAGAGGCAACCGGCCCGTGCAAACGGTTGCCCCTGCAAACCGTTCTACGGGAGTTACAAATGCACGCCGCACTGTTCGGTTGACCCCGAGTCAGGTTGCGATTGCCAAAAAGTTGGGTGTTCCGCTTGAGGAATACGCCAAGTACGTGAAGGAGTAAACCATGTCCGACGCTTTTGATGTACCAAAACTGAACCGTAGCGCGCGAGATGCTGAGAGTCGTGATGCTACTGCGCGTCGTAAGCCGTGGACCCCTCCGTCACGTCTTGACGCCCCACCTGCCCCTCCGGGCTATAAACACAGATGGATCCGTGCCGAATCTGGCGGACAGGAAGACCGTATCAACATCGCAGGTAAGCTGCGAGAAGGATACGAGCTGGTCCGTTCGGAAGAGTACCCTGAATTCATGGTTCCTACTGTTGAAGACGGTCGTCATGCTGGGGTTATCAGCGTTGGCGGTCTCTTGCTTGCAAGAATCCCGGAAGAAACGGTGGACGAACGTAACGCTCATTACGCCTCACGCACCCACGACCAGCTTAAGGCTGTCGACAATGACCTGCTGAAATCCAACTCGCACTCGACGATGAGGATTGACCGGCCATCGCGGCAGACCCGTGTGTCATTTGGTGGCCCTAACAAGGCCTCGTAAACAATTTTGAGGAAATAGACAATGGCAAATGTTGACAAAGCCTTTGGCCTGCGTCCGCTCGGTAACCTTTCTGCTACTGGTGCCCAGAAGCAGTACGGCTATGAGATTGCGGATAATCAGTCCGGAGCAATTTATCAGGGTGACCTTGTCACCATCGTTGATGGTTATGTCGTGAAGTTTCTTCCGGGCACCCATTCGGCTGCTCTGGGCGTTCTTAACGGCTGTAACTATGTTGACCCGACGACGGGCAAGCCGACGTGGAAGAACTACTACCCCGGTAGTGTGAACATCACGCAGGGCGTTATCACGGCCGACGTAATTGATGATCCGAATCAGCTGTTCATCATTCAGGCGGACGAGGATGTCGTTAAGGCTGACATTGGCAAGAACGCTGATGTCGTTGGCACCGGCGGCAATACCACCACGGGCGTTTCTTCGATGGAATTGGATTCGTCCACCATCGCTGATACCGCTGCTCTCAATCTTAAGATTGTGGGCCTGTGGAATGTTCCGGGCAATGCCTTTGGCGACTATGCAGTTGTCGTTGTGAAGATCAACGAGCATCTGTACGGTTCCACCGGCGTCAAGGCTGTGACCTAAGAGAGGTAATTAAAAATGGCAATTTCACGTGCACAGCTTGTAAAAGAACTGGAGCCGGGCCTTAACGCCCTGTTCGGTCTTGAGTACAAGAACTACGAGAACGAACATGCGGAAATCTACGACGTTGAGTCGTCTGACCGTGCGTTTGAAGAAGAGGTGATGGAAGCCGGCTTCGGCGAGGCTCCTGTCAAGTCCGAAGGCGCTGGCGTCGCTTATGACTCCGCGCAGGAAGTCTATACCTCGCGTTATACCCATGAGACCATCGCTCTGGCGTTCAGCCTGACGGAAGAGGCCGTTGAGGATAACCTCTACGACCGCCTGTCCGCTCGCTACACCAAGGCGCTTGCGCGTTCCATGGCGACCACTAAGCAGATTAAAGCCGCTTCGGTTCTGAATGGTGCGTTCGATACCTCGCTTGGCGGTGACGGCAAGCCCCTTTGTGCGGATGACCATCCGACTCTGTCTGGTCCGAATCTGCGCAACGAGCTTGCTACTGCTGCGGACCTGTCGGAGACCTCCCTTGAGCAGGCGCTCATCGACATCGCCGCCTTCACGGACGAGCGTGGTCTGAAGATTGCCGTTCAAGGCCTGAAGTTGATTATCCCGAAGGAACTGCAGTTCACTGCGGATCGCATCCTGAAGTCGACCCTCCGTGTTGGTACGGCGGACAACGACATCAATGCCGTCCGTAACATGGGCATGATCCCGCAGGGCTATACGGTCAACCATTACCTGACCGACCCCGATGCGTGGTTCATCAAGACGGATGCCCCCAACGGCATGAAGATGTTCCAGCGTGTGGCGATCAAAACTGGTTTCGAAGGCGACTTCGACACCGGCAATGTTCGCTACAAGGCTCGCGAGCGCTACAGCTTCGGCTTCAGCGATCCGCGCGGCATCTTCGGGTCCCCGGGTGCGGGCTAAAAGCTAGTCAAAAGTAGCTTTGAAAGGGGGCTGTTAAAGCCCCCTTTTTTGTTCTACACTCCTTAGGAACTAGGAATTTTTATCCGTACCGACTGACCTAGCAGACGTTGTAGAGACGGTACGGAGATGTGCTACAACACGAGGATTACACCATGGCCAGCACTACTTTTTCGGGTCCAGTTACCTCCACCAACGGTTTTGTTGGGGCCGTGACGGGCGCTGTTTCCGCCACCACTATTTCTGCTTCCAGCACTCTTGCTGTTACCGGAAATTCCACCCTTTCAGGGACTGCTAACGTAATCATCATCCCGACTTCCGACCCCGGTGTTGCCGGTGCGATTTGGAATGACGGGGGCACGTTGTCCGTTTCTGCTGGTTAATAGGGGGCTCACATGAGCTTCGCAAGTGATGTCCAGTCGGTACAAAAAACCGACACCGCCACGGCTGTCAACGGAAGAACCCGTCTTCAGGGCCTGTATTTTACCAATACTGGCACTGCCGCTACCCTGACCTTTAGGTCAGGGGGAGGATCCGGGACCGTAAAGCTTACGGTCAATACTCCGGCAGCGGCAGGGGCGCAAGACCTGATGATCCCGGACAACGGCATACTGTTTGAAGATGGGATTCACGTTACCTTCAGCAGCGCAGAAGTCACTTCTGTTACTTTGCTGTTTGTAGGCGGAGCCGCTGCCTAATGGCTAAAGGAATGGGAATTCGGACTTCTGTGAGGTCTGGTAATTTCCGTTCTACCAAGTCTGGAGCGGGGATGACCAAGAAAGGCGTTGCCGCTTACCGCAAAGCTAACCCCGGGAGTAAGCTGCAAACCGCTGTAACAGAAAGCAACCCATCCAAGTCTCGCGCAAAAAGGAGGAAGTCTTTTTGCGCCCGTTCTGCGGGACAAATGAAACAGTTCCCGCAGGCCGCGAAAGACCCCAATAGCCGGCTAAGGCAGGCCCGAAAAAGATGGAAGTGTTAAGTCGTGGAAATGATGATTTGGAACATTGTCCTGACCGCGCTGGTGGCTATGATGGGCTTCTTTCTTAAAGACAAGTTCGCAGAGCTGGGCCGTCTGGGCGTTCTTCTGAACAAGACCAGAGAAGAAATTGCTCGCGATCACATTACACGCGCAGAGGTCAGGGCAGATATGGAGAAGTTGGTTGAGCATGTGGACAACCGCTTCAACCGACTAGAAGTGAAACTCGACGTACTAGCCAAGGGTACTTAAATGAAAAGCAAACGCGGAATGGGCAGTGCCACCCGAGGTGGCGGATGCGTGGTCAAGCGCGCTGGAGGAACGCCTCCTAAAGGCGAAAGTGCAGCAGAAGGCCTTGGCTTTCCTAAAGGCGGTCGGAAGGACGCGCTTTCTAGGCTGGCTGATATTACTGCGCCTATGTTGAAGAAGCGTAAGCCTAAGACCATGGAAACCAAAAGTGGCAGGAGGCTCCCCCTTGAGCCCATGATCAAAAGGAGATAACAATGCCTAAATCACGTGGAATGGGCTGCGCCACCAAGGGCGGTGGCAAGGGCAAGATGATCAAGGCGACCAGCAAGAAGACTGGCCCCGTCATGATGCGTAATGGCGGCAGTTGCGTGGCTAAAAAGGCGGGCGGAGGAATGATGAGGCGGGGCTACAAGTAGAAAATGGCTACTTCGGGGACAACGGACTTCAATCTCCAAATCGACGACATCGTCGAGGAGGCGTTTGAGCGCTGCGGAATGCGTGTAACCAACGGTTACATGCTCAGTTCTGCCCGTCGTTCCTTGAATATCCTGTTTCTGGAATGGGCAAACAGGGGGTTAAACCTCTGGACCATTGAAGAAGCGACTTTTCCCTTGTCCGTTGGGTCAAGAGAACTGACTTTGTCCTCTGACACGGTCAATGTGCTGTCCGCCGTCATCCGAGATGCCACTCAAGCGCCGTCTACCGACATTACAATCGATAGAATCGGTCGCGAAGAGTATTTGAACATCCCGGACAAGACGACGCAGGCCCGCCCTGCCCAGTATTACGTCCAGCGGGCCAATACGTTTAAGGTTTTCCTGTATCCGGCCTCAGATTCGGCCCAGTACACCTTTGTTTACTATCGGATTCGCCGGATTCAGGACGCCGGGGGCTACACCAACACGGCGGATGTCAATTTTAGATTTCTCCCCTGCTTGGTTTCTGGGCTTGCGTACCATCTTTCGCTTAAGTACTCCCCTGAACGGACCCAAATGCTCAAGGCCTTGTACGAAGAGGACTTCACACGGGCTGCTCAGGAGGACCGGGACACGGCAAGCCTTCGTCTGGTGCCCGATCTAGGGGCCTGACATGGCCTACGCCACAGGTAAATACTCGTTTGGGCTCTGCGATTACTGCGGGCAGCGGTATCGGTACAACGTCCTGCGCAAAAACTGGCGGGGATTCAAGGTATGTCCGGACGACTACGAGCCTAAAGAGCCCCAGTTAGAGCCCTTGAAGTACCAAGGGGACGCTATTGCGTTGAATCAACCCCGTCCTGACATCATAGAACCGCTGGTCGTGTACGTAGGAATCCCCGGGGACGGGCTTATTCAAAGCATCGGGAGCGCTTCCAACACAAATAACATGCAGCCAGCCCCTGAGCCTACCTTTGTGGTAGGATTTGGGCAAGTTGGAGCCGTGACGGTGACGCTCACATGACGTATGACGAGCTTGTTTCGAACATTCGAGGGTACACCGAGGTAGACAGTAATGTCTTTACCACCTCGGTTATCAACACGTTCATCACTTTTTCTGAGAATAGGATTCTCAGGGACATTGATTTGGACGTTTTTAAGGTCGAAGTAGCCGGAAACCTGACTTCCGACAACCGGTTTTTGACTACACCAAGCGATATCCTGACCCACCGGTACATGATGATTACCTCCGGGGGTAATCAGATATTCTTGGACTTCCGAGACACCTCTTTTATGAAGGAATACTGGCCCGATAGCACAGCTACGGGCGTCCCGAAGTACTATTCGGTCTGGGACCAGAACACTTTTTACGTGGCTCCTACCCCTAGCACGGCTTTGCCCGTAGAGCTTGGATATATCTATCGCCCGGCACAGCTATCTCCGACAAATCAGACCACTTGGATCAGCACAAACGCCCCTGAAGCGCTTTTTTACGCAACGCTGATGCAGGCGTACAGTTATACTAAGGGTCCGCCGGAGATGATGGCCTACTTTGAGAAAAGTTATTCTCAGGCTATCCAAGGTCTTGGCATTGAACAGCAGGGCCGTCGTCGCAGGGATGAGTATCGTGACGGTATGCCACGCATCCCAATTAAGTATGAAAGTCCCGGTCCTTAAAAAGGAAGCAGCATGAATATCGGAGGCCTTGTTGGAACGCCCTTGGTCATGACTACTCAGGGCAGGGGCATGTCGTCTGACGAATGGGCGGAACTGGCACTGAATCGGATTGTAAGCGTCTCCGAAAATGCGCCTATGCCGATTAGAGAGCAAGCGTTGGCATTTAGGGACGACCTTCGGGCAGTCCTTAAGTTCTACTTCAAGCGTGTAGCTCTCACAGAGCGTACAACGATTGCGAACAAGCTTCGCAAAGAGGGTTACAACCAAATTGCCGACAAGATCGTCGACATAGACTAGGAGACCAGCAATGGCATTTACCGGTTCTTTTATGTGCACGTCGTTCAAGGTCGAATTGCTGACCGCGACACACGATTTCACCGCTTCCACTGGCGACACTTTCAAGATTGCGCTGTACACCAATAGCGCTTCTTTGGACGCGGCAACCACCGCGTACACCGCATCGGGAGAAGTGGCCAATGGCAATGGATATACGACCGCTGGAGAGGCGCTGACCAACGTCACGCCCAGTTCCGCGAGTGGCACGACCGCATATACTGACTTCAGCAACGATCCGACGTGGACATCTGCGACGTTCACCGCTCGCGGTGCGTTGATTTACAACAGCAGCAAGTCTGACAAGGCAGTTGCGGTGCTCGACTTTCTTGCGGACAAGACCGTGACCTCCGGCAGCTTTGTAATTCAGTTCCCTGCCGTGGGCACGAACGGCGCTACCGCCATTATTCGCATTGAATAAAGGAATCTGTCATGGTGGATATAGTTAAATTGAAGGCACTGATTGAGACGCCGCCTTACGACACCATGACGGACGATGAGCTTGTCGTGGCGCTGAATTCCCCCACGGTGAAGGTGCAGGGCAATATCAGCAAAGCCACTCTTCTCCAGTGGGCGGGCGCGAATGCGGGGTTTACAACTATTAACTCCGCTGCCGCGTATTCGGCGGGGACCCCGGAACAAAACACCGCTGTTCAAAATGCGGGGATGGCCGCGCAAGCTCTATTCAACGGCGGAGATGTTCCTGAGTTCAATACGGGTAGTTTTGAAAATCAGTCAATGCTTTCGCTTTTCGTGATGGTAGGTCTTATGACCCAGACCGATATGGACTCACTGATTGCTCTGGGCGCCACAATGCAAACCCCCGAGGAGGTGGCGGGAGTGGGTGGATACGTGAACTACGGCGATATTGCCGAGGCGAGGGCTTCGTAATGGCGACTCAAACAATAAACTACGGCTCGAATACCGCCATCACGATGGACTTGGCGAACCTCGCCTCAAGCTCGACATGGGTTGCGGGAAGAGAATCAACAGAAATTGATAACACCACAAATAAATTTGTGGATGCGCTGGTGTCTGGGAGCATTTCGGTTGGAACAAC
>Ga0070749_10000680_pt1 | contig 22931 bp, 24 predicted proteins | sample VirMetDEL_Nov_18_FD_75180 | JGI IMG/M metagenome (GOLD analysis project Ga0070749, IMG submission 75180) | Aqueous microbial communities from the Delaware River and Bay under freshwater to marine salinity gradient to study organic matter... | ecosystem: Environmental > Aquatic > Marine >...
TACCAAAATCGCCTTTTTCTTTCAAAGACAAAAGCGACATCATAAGTAATTATGGGTTTAAGGGCAGGCTTGTACAGGTGAAGAATCCATATAAAGCGGAGGAGATATTAGGCAAGTTCGATCCAAAGACAACTGCTGTGGTATTTATGGTTGGTGCAAAAGATATGCAGGAAGATCCTAGGTTTGCAATGAAACCAAAAAAGGATGGATCAGCGTCATATTTTCAAGCATACGATAAAAATAAATCAAATCTTCAAGGGTTTGATACTCATGGATATTTAGTTGTAGCACCACACGTTCGAATTAATATTCCTGGGTATGGAGAAATGTCTGGCACTAGTTTAAGAAAAGCCTTAGGGGCAAAAATTCCTAGAGCACAGAAAGTAAATTTATTTAAAGCAGTATTTGGTTGGCACGAACCGAAGACAGCAAATATGGTATTTGATAAATTAGAATCGCTTTCTGAATCAAAATTATCAATATCAGAAGTTATGAAATTTAAAAACAAAATACCAATGGAGGTAAAAAAAGAAACACCAACGTTTACTAAACAATGGTGGGCAGAGTCACTTAATTTAAATGAAGAAGTTAACGAAGCTATTAAATTTAGTGAAGTAAAAAATAAGTTTAAAAAGATCTTAGGAGCTATTAAACAAGAAAGTCGAGAAACAAAAGAAGCTTTTGTATTATTAGCAAAAGCTGCAATGGGTAAAATTGACTTAACTGATTCAGATAAAAAACAAATCGGAGACCAAATGAAAGACTTACTTAAGAGTGTAGGTCTTACTGCAGTAGCTGTTATGCCAGCTGGCACGATTGTAGCTATTTTGATAAAATTACTAAAAGCTGAAAAATATATCACTCCGTCGGCATTTGCAAATTTAAATTTAAAAGAGTCATTATTAACTGAAGGCGGAGCTGGAGGTCATATGGCGCATCCGTTTAATGTAGATTGGGTTAAATCAGGTAAAGACTTACTTAAGATATTTGACCAATCCGTTAAATATTTAGAGAAAGGACCGGCATCAGTTAAGATCGACGGCGTTAATGCTTCTATTCGTTTTGTTGAATTAGACGGAAGAAAACAATTTGTAATGGACCGTGGGTCGAATAAACCTTTAGATGTCAAAGGCATCACGAAAGCTGAATTATTAGATAGATTTGGTGAAGGTCATGGAATGATTAAAGTAGGCGGAAAGGTATTAGACATATTTAATGATGCAATTCCTAAAATTACTCCAGCATTAAAAAAATTAAGATTATGGGATAACCCAAATATCTTATTTAATATTGAATATGTTGCTGGATCGACAAATGTGCTTTCATATAGTAAAAATTTCTTAGCAGTACACGGATTATTAGAAATTGAACAAGTAACTCCAAAGCGCAGAGGTACTAAAGAAATTAAGTTTGACGAAACTGCAATGCAAGAATTGTTAAATAATTTAGCACCTTCTGCGAAAAAACAAGGCTACGAAGTATTAGGTTCAGTACCCACGGAATTAAAAGGTAAACCTAATTTTGGAAGCGTATTAAATCAAAAGTATACTATTAATTACGGCGGCGGAAAGGAAGAAACAAAAACTCTTCTTCAATGGTTATCAAACGCAAAAGTACCTGACCAAAATATTAAAACAGTCGACGGCAAAACAATTGCTGCATTATCAAAAGACGTACTAATTAAAATTTCAGATGGTACCCCATTAAGTGAATATATTGCAGATCCTAAAGATTATCAAGCAGCAATAGATGGGTTTGCAGTTTATATGGCTACAATGAAAATGGGAGATGCTGTACTAGAAAAATTAGAATCTCCCCTAGGGCCTGTTACAGATCACGAAGGAATCGTAATTCGAGATAAATCAATCTATAAAGAGCCGTTTAAAATTACCGGAAAATTCATTTTAGGTGGATTAGCGACATCTTTTAGAAAGTAAAATATTTATTAATAAATTTAAGTTTATGTCAAAGTTACGAAATATAGAAGCAATTAAAAAGATGCTAGATGGCACGCATAAAATGCAAACCAAAAAATCTGTTTCTTTTACAAATGCCTCTAAAACGAAAGAATCTCTTAAGCGAGAAATCGGTGAGGTTTGGGTTGATGATGATGGAATTGAATGGGAGCAGCGGGCTGGATTTAAAATTAAAAAAGGAAAGCTCGACGAAATTAGGGAACTAATTAATGCTTCAAAAGTCCCGTCTAATTGTCCAAAATGTAGTCAGTCAATGACTAAAAATTTGGATAAAAAGTTTTGGAAACTAGAAGGTCATTGTTTTGACTGCCAAATTGAATTTGAGCATAATCTACGTATTGAGGGAAAATATGAAGATTATGAACGAGATCGTGTATTGCGTAATGCAGAGGCTTGGCTTAAAGATGCCGAGCAAGAAGCCAAAGAAATTGCAGAAGCATTTCGCAATCCATTGACATTCGCAAATGCAGATGGCACGATTGAAGAATGGTCAGGTGGTATGAATGCTGATGAATTAGCTACTAAAATAGAAGCTGATTTTGCAGAATTTAAACAAAACTTTATACATAAACTCAAACATAAAGAAGAACTATAATGATAGAATTTACACCAGTAGTTGTTGCGTTTTTAACGGGTGTTGCGGGTCCAGTAGCTGTACTATTAGTACGAAACTATATGGAAAAGAAAAATGCTAAGCGTGATATGGTAACTGACGCTGTCGAAGTAGGTAATTTAATTACTTTGAAGATAGAGAGTATTAAAGATGAAGTAAAGGCCGACAGAGTTTGGATTACCCAATTTCATAATGGCGGTCACTTTTATCCAACCGGAAAGTCAATAGCCAAATTTAGCATTTTTTATGAGACTGTTTCTAGTAACACAAATTCAATACAGTCAAATTTTCAAAACATCCCAGTAAATTTATTTACAAAATCAATAAATGAATTGTTAGAAAGTGAAATGATAGCAATACCTGATTACAAAGATGACGAAATTGCTACATATGGATTAAAGTATATCGCACAAGATACGGGATGTAAGTCAGGATATTTATTTGCTATTAAAACTATTGATGGCAGGTTTATCGGTACATTAGGAGTTGACTATACGAAAAGAAAAACTAAATTAGACGAAGATACACTTAATCATTTACTTAATCACGCAACTGCATTAGGAGGCGTGTTATTAACTCATTTAAATAAAAAATAAAATGACTCCAAATATTTCTAAGGAATTAAAAAAAGCAACCGAAGATCTTCACGCTAAAATGTTAGCGATGCAGACAGAAGAAGAAAAAATGATGACTCTTCGTGATGCTTTTGTAAAAGCCACTGATCCGGCTAAAAAAGAAAAACTTAAACCAGCATTAATTAAGCAACATAAAATTCTAAAAGCTGCTGAAGATGCGGCGGATGCTGCTGATGCTGCATTTCATAAAATTTTAGAAAAAGAGCCAGAAGAATTATATGATTTATTAGATCATGTAGTTCAAGAGCATGTTGTTCGGTTAGCAGTTCGTCGAATTGTAAAAGAGGCGACAGAAGAGCCGGTATCCGTCGATGAAGAAGTATTTAAATTCTTCGAATCAAATAAAAAGAAATTAGAAGGATTAGCAGAAGACTCTGATTGGGACGAGTTCTATCAATTAGCATTTGATAAATTCGAAGACTATGATCAAGATAAAGTAGCTCAAGCTATGAATGTCGCTGCAATGAGAGCAGGTTGGTTTGAAAATGAAATTGAAGATTTTCGCCAAAATGAAAAAGAGCTAGATATGATGGCTAATGGCACTAAAGAGCAACAAAAAGGTGTTGATATGGGTGATTATACTAAAAAGAATAAATTACCTAAAGCATCTCCGACAGATTTAGTAGTTGGCGATTTGAAAAAATTAAAAGAATCAAAAAAAAAGTAAATGAAGCCGAAGAGCTTGAAGAGGCTGAATATAGAGGTCGAAAAGTTAAATTAGGCAAACCATTTTATACTCCAGGAGGACCTAGAAAACGTGCCGTATATGTTAAAAATGACAAAGGCAATGTCGTAAAAGTAGGCTTCGGCGAACCTGGAATGAAAATTAAAAAGAATAATCCAGAGAGGCGCAAGTCATTTAGAGCTAGACATAATTGTGACAATCCTGGTCCAAGATGGAAAGCCCGCTATTGGTCTTGTGGATTTTGGTAATTAGATATTTATATTAAAGATATTAATCATGAAACAAAACGAAGGATATACTCCAGGAAAAGGATGGTCTCAAGACTTTGCATATGAAGATATGTTGCAGGCCGGCATTGACCTTAAAATTACTGATAGCTTAGAGTTAATGGAAAAAATCGTCGAAGACTTTACCGACGTTAATTACCATAGAGAAGCAGCTCATTTATATGATGCGATTGATGCTATGAAAGAAGGTAAAAAGAACGAGGCTAAAAAATATTTAAAAGACTTCCAGACTGAATGTCAAAAGACATTAGATATTATTATTCGAGAGTCAGCTTATATGAAAGAAAGATTTACAAAATTAGCAAATCTTAAAGAAGACGAGACTCAAGACAAATTAGATGATTTGTCAGCTGCGTTCCAAGACAGTTCAGTTGAGGCATATGTTTCATTACTTAAAAAATACCAATCAGATCCAAAGGTAGCAGCAGTTCTTAGAGCTGGAACGACTGACGGAAAGCCTAGAGATGAAAAGTTTACTGTATCTAAAGCAACTTATTTTGCAAAAGTTTTAAAGCCCACGCAAAATGAAATTGGAGCTGAAGAGAGTTTAAAAAATATTTGTACTGATCAATATGGTTCTTTAGACGGATTCCTTAAAGGAAAAGCAAAATTTCCAGAGCCAATTATTATATATAATGCAGAATTTATCTTAGATGGTCACCATCGTTGGTCTCAAGTTTACGCAGCCGAGCCAAATGCGAAAATTCCATCAATTAATGTTACTGGTAAATTTGAGCCTAAAGATATTTTAAAAGCTATTCATACTGCAATTGCAGTTGACGCCGGAGCAACTAAAACAATTAATGCCAATTTAAAGGCAGGAAATTTATTAGAATTTACTCCAGATAAAACTAAAAAATTCGTAATGGATGAGTTACAAGACAAAGCTCGTAAAGTATGGAATGCTAATGGGTATGAATCTGACGAAGCCATTGCTACTAGAATTGCTGAGAATGTAGAAGCTATGATTCAAAACTCTAAACCAGAAAGTTGGGCTCCTGAAAGAAGTTCAATGCCTCAGCCTGGCGTTAGCGGTTCAGAACAATGGGGAAAGAAAATGGCTGGAGGATCAGTTAACTTGATCGACCCAAAAAGTACTGATGTGAAAAAAGAATCAGTAAATAAAAAATTAGATAATATGCTTAAAGAGTCTATTATCAAAATTAAATAATATGATTAAATTAGCAGATTTACTAAAAGAAGCTGACGGAGAATTTAAATGTCCAGTAGCGACTCAAAACGGTGAAGTAAATATTAAAAACCGACAAGTTGCTATTGACAGATATGGATATGGTCCATTAAACCCGAACAATCCAAATATTAAATTTTGGAAAAAGAAAGCTGCTTTATGGAAAATTGAGGATATTGACGAAGTTAAATCTGCCAGATGCAATTCATGTGCCGCATTTAGTATTACTTCTAGAATGTTGGCCTGTATTGAAAAAGGATTAGTAGGCCCTGCGGGCGGAGTAGATGTGCCTGCTGCATTAGAAGGGGAAGAGCCAAAAGGTGCAGCAGTTGAAGCTCCAGAATTTGACGATACCGAAGGAGCACAACAAGACGCTTGGGATACTATTGAAGCCGGTAAATTGGGATATTGTACAATGCATAAATTTAAGTGTGCTGGCTCAAGAACGTGTAATGCTTGGATCGAAGGCGGTCCTGTTAAAGACAAATAATATGCCATTGGTAAAAACAGTTTTGGAACGACAAATATATGCTGCCTTTAAGCGTATGTCAAATAATACAAGCGGAGATTTAAACGGCGCACAAAAGGAATTGGCAAAAGATTTAGCAACGGCTATTGACACTTATATCAAATCTGCTACAGTAATTACTCCTCCAGGACAGCCAGTAGCGACAGCAGGGTCTCCGGCTGCTCAAACAGGAGCAACAGTAGCACCTTCTCCACCAGCTACAATATCTTAAGTAATTACTAGTTGTATATTTATTTAATATAACCTAGTACTTTATGGATATCCTAAAATTTATTAAGAAAAATTTTTCTTTATTGGTAATTGCCATTTTGGTAATTATCATATTATTACAGCGTTCTTGCACTGGGCCAGTTAAAGGTGAGAAGGAAATTATTAAAATTGAGGGCAAGAAATACGAAGTCATTAAGCGTGACACTATTATTAAACTAGTAACTCAAACCGTATATAAACCAGGAGAAGTTATTTATAGAGACGTTCCTGTGTATGTCGAAGTACCCGCAGATGTTGATACAGCCGCAATACTTAAAAATTATTTTGCAATTAATATTTACAAAGATACTTTAAATTTAAAAGATTCTTTAGGTTATATTGCAATATTAGACTCAATAACTCAGAACGGAATTTTATCTAGACAATATGATGCTAGACTTAATAAAATTCAAACAAATACCTTTTTAAAAGAATTAAATACTCAATTTTATTTGGGTGGAAGTTTGGGAATGCAATTGCCTGATAATTTATTAATTGGAGGTAATGCTTTATTAAAAACAAAACAAGATAAAGTATATGGATTAGGATTTGGAATTAATTCACAATTAGATCCTTATATATACGGAACGATGCTTTGGAAAATATCGTTTAGAAAATAATATGTTATGGCAGACAATCAAGCGTCTTTACGCGATATAATTAAACAGGAGTATAAGCGATGTGCGGCAGATCCAGCACATTTCATGAAAAAATACTGCCAAATTCAACATCCTCAAAAAGGAAAGATACCATTTCATTTATACCCATTTCAGGAAAATGCATTACATGATTTACGTGATCATGATTATAATGTTATTTTAAAATCACGTCAATTAGGTATATCAACACTTTCTGCGGGATATGCACTCTGGTTAATGACATTTTTTAGTGATAAAAATATCCTAGTTATTGCCACTAAACAAGAGGTAGCCAAGAACTTAGTACTTAAAGTAAAGGTGATGTATGAGTATCTACCATCCTGGTTAAAATTACCGACAGTAGAAGATAATAAATTATCACTGCGATTAAATAATGGATCACAAATTAAAGCAACTTCATCGTCAGGTGACTCAGGTCGTTCAGAAGCGTTGTCATTATTGATTATAGATGAGGCCGCATTTATTTCTAATGTAGAAGAAATTTGGATATCAGCGCAACAGACCCTAGCAACGGGTGGCGGTGCAATTATATTATCAACACCAAATGGTACTGGTAACTTCTTTCATAAAACATGGGTAGGCGCTGAGACAGGTCAAAATCGATTTAATACTATTAGATTAAAATGGGATGTCCACCCCGAGCGAGATCAAGCTTGGCGTGATAAACAAGATGAATTATTAGGACCAAAAGGAGCTGCACAAGAATGTGATTGTGACTTTATTTCATCAGGTATGACAGTTGTCGACGGTCCATTAATTCAATGGTATGGTCAAACAACAGTCCAAGACCCAATTGAAAAACGGTATATGGACCAAAATCTTTGGATCTGGGAACAAGCAGATTATGGTAAAGATTATATTGTAGTAGCTGACGTTGCTCGTGGCGACAGCGCAGACTTTTCAGCATTCCATGTTGTTGAAGTTGAATCTGTTACTCAAGTTGCAGAATATAAAGGACAAATTAGTACCAAAGATTATGGCAATTTATTAGTTAATATTGCAACTGAATATAATGATGCATTACTAGTAATTGAAAATGCCAATATTGGCTGGGCTACAATACAAGTTGCAATTGACCGGGGCTATAAAAATTTATATTATTCTCCTAAAGATGGATCAGTGTCAGACGTATCACAACAATTAGCAAGATATATTGACTTAAAAGATACATCACAAATGGTTCCTGGGTTCTCTATGACATCAAGAACTAGACCGCTTGTTATATCTAAATTAGATACGTATACAAGGGAAAGAGTTCCAGTAATTCGATCGAAAAGATTAATTGATGAGCTCTATGTTTTTATTTGGAATGGAGCTCGAGCCGAAGCGCAACATGGATATAATGATGACCTTGTTATGTCTTTTTCAACTGCATTATGGATTAGAGATACGGCGTTAAAATTGCGTCAACAAGGAATTGAAATGCATAGAAAAACATTAGATTATTTTGGTAAAGGTTCGGGCGCATATAATAGTAATGCTGGAATGATGAAAAGCTCAGGATGGACTATGCCAACGGGCCACACCGGAATGGATGAAGATTTAACGTGGTTAATAAAATAACCAGGTTCTATTAAAATTTGATATTTATTTAAAATATAAAATAATATGGCAGATAAAACATTATATGGGCGACTGAAACGTCTCTTTAATACTAATGTTGTTGTGCGCCGCGTAGGTAAAGATAAACTTAGAGTGGTGGATAATGACCATTTACAGTCTACAGGAAACGCTCATAATTCAAAGTTTATTGACCGCTATACGCGTTTACATGGAAATACTCATACGAATTCCATGAATACATATAATCCAAATTATAATTACTTTTCTTCAAAAACAGAATTGTATACGGATTATGAAGTTATGGATCAAGACTCAATTATTGCTTCTGCATTAGACATTTATGCAGACGAAACAGTAATGAAAGACGACTTCGGCGATGTATTGCGTATTAACAGCAACAATGAAAATATCAAAAAAATTCTTTATAATTTATTTTATGATATTTTAAATATTGAATTCAATTTATGGCCATGGGTCCGTAATATGTGTAAATACGGAGACTTTTATTTAAAGTTAGATATACAAGAAGAAATTGGAATTGTAAATGTCGTGCCATTGTCTGCATATGAAGTTATACGCGAAGAGGGTATGGATCCAAAAAACCCATATCACGTACAATTTAAACAATTAGGCGGCGGAAATATTACATTTGAAAATTATGAAATTGCACACTTTCGCAATTTAACCGATTCAAATTTCCTTCCATACGGAAAATCAATGATCGAACCAGCCCGTAAGGTATGGAAGCAATTAACATTAATGGAGGATGCAATGCTTATTCACAGAATTATGCGTGCACCAGAAAAGCGTATTTTTAAAATTGATGTAGGAAATATTCCACCTGCTGAAGTTGACAGTTATATGCAGCGCATTATTAACCAAATGCGAAAGACTCCGTATGTCGATCAACAAACAGGCGAATATAATCTTAAATTCAATATGCAAAACATGTTGGAAGATTATTTCTTACCTGTCAGGGGTGGTCAGTCTGGAACCGAAATTGATACATTAGCAGGTATGGAATTTACCGGCATCGATGATATTGAATATTTAAAGAATAGAATGATGTCAGCCCTTAAAGTGCCAAAAGCATTTTTGGGTTATGAAGAAGGTCTATCAGGTAAAGCTACATTAGCAGCAGAAGATGTTAGATTTGCTCGCACTATTGAAAAAATTCAAAGAATTATAATTTCTGAACTTCATAAAATTGCTATTATTCATTTATATTCGCAAGGATATGACGACGCTGAATTGTTAGACTTCGAGCTAACAATGACATCTCCGTCGACAATTTATGAGCAAGAAAAATTAACTTTATATACTAGCAAAGTCGACTTAGCTAAATCAATGTTAGAGGGTAAAATTATCTCTAGAGATTGGATCTTTAAAAATATATTTAACTTTAACGAAGATGAAATTGTTGGTTTAGAAAAGGAAATTATTAAAGATCAAAAAGATACATTTAGGATGACTAAAATTGCAGAAGAAGGTGAAGATCCTGCAGATCCTAAAAATGCTAAAAAGAAAGAAGAGGAAGAAGGCGATGAAGGCGGAGGAAATCCATTCGAAGCTATTAATCCAGAACTTCAAAAAGAATATGATAAGCGGTCTAAAAATAGAAATACTCCTGAAGTACCTGAAGGTGGCTGGGAAGGAGCTGGAAGACCGAAAGAGCCTATTAAATATAATAGCGAAGCACACCCGAGAGGCTATGACCCAATCGGAAAAGTTGCCTGGAAAAATGCTCGTTCAACTAGTAATGAATCGGTAGACATTGTCAAAAAATATGGATTATCGAAGTTAATGACAAATAAACAGTCATTATTAGCTGAAAACGCTAGTATTATGGATGAGAATAATATCTTTCCAGAAGAAATTTAAAAGATCAAAGATGTCATATTTATTATTAAAGAAACAATAAGCCTAGAATGAAAAATTTAAAGCACTCAAAGTTTAAAAATACTGGCGTACTTTTTGAATTATTAGTACGACAAGTAGCGTCGGATACTTTGAACAATTCAGATTCGAAGGCAATACCGTTAATTAAAAAATACTTTTCAAAGTCAACCGAATTAGCCAAAGAGCTTAATTTATATCAAACTTTAGTTAAGGAACAATTTAATAAAGAAGAAAAAGCCAATCATTTGATTGAAGCGGTATTGGCTGCACGTACACAATTAAACCAATCTGCACTTAATCGTCAAAAATATAACTTAATTAAAGATATTAAAGAGTCTTATGTATTAGAAGATTTCTTTAAATCAAAAGTTAATAATTACAAACCATTAGCAGCAATTTATAAACTTTTTGAATATACAATTGCAGATAACCCAGTAGAAGCTGTACAAAATCGATATACAATTGTTGAGCATATAGTACGTAAAGATGTAAAAAAATCGGCTCCATTAAATGAAATGGCTGAATTTGTTAAGCAAGACAAAGAAGTTAGATTATTATCATATAAAATTTTAGTTGATAAATTTAATACTAAATACTCGACTTTAAACGAAGGTCAAAAGTCATTATTACGTAACTATATCAATTCAGTATCAGAAGGTACTGAACTCAAGACATTCGTTAATGAAGAAGTTACAAAATTACGAAAAACATTGAAATCATTGACTGCTAAAGTTGATGACCAAGTAGTGCAAATTAAATTGAGCGAAGTTACCAATTTAATTAATGAAATTGCATCGGCAAAGACAATTAAAGATAACCATATATTAAGTTTATTACGTTATCACGAATTAGTAAAAGAGCTTAAAAAAGTATAATATGAGTTACCTTAAGTCATTAAAGAAACCTTTACGAGAAGGCGCATTAGACGATAATGCTGCAGGAAATTATATGTTTTTTAGTAATTTAAAACAAATCCAAAGACAATGTGAAATATTATTAAGTCAAGATCATTCACAAATTGAAAATTTACTTAATAATGGGCACGATTGGGCCGACGATCATTTAACTGGATCTAAAGAATATATGGATCAAGTTTTTGATTTCTTTATGAATGAACTAAACATTAAGGAAATGTCTACTAGTGCCGGGGCGGGTGCTTATGACACTCCTAATGCATTCGGTGAGTTACCTGATGCAAATGTAGAAATGTTAGGTTATAAAAAAGCCAAAAAGAAAAAAGGAAATACAGTAACCAACGAGTCAGCATTTAAACGTTTGTCTAGAGAATTATACCTATAATATGGAAAACAAGAAATTAATAGTAGACTACATTACATTTGACATTTCTCCGGAAATGATTAATGAGTCTATGGAAAAAAATAATGGCCGATTAGTAGTTAAGGGCGTATTGCAGCGTGCTGAAGCTAAGAATCAAAATGGCCGAGTATATCCTAAAGAAGTATTAATGCGTGAAGCAAAAAAATACAGCGACGTCAATATTAAAGAAAGACGTGCTTTAGGAGAATTAGACCACCCAGATAGTTCCGTTGTCAATTTAAATAATGTATCTCATAACGTAACTGAAATGCATTGGGATGGCGACGATCTAGTAGGTACAGTTGAAATTTTATCAACGCCTTCAGGAAATATCTTAAAAGAATTATTTAAGTGTGGAATTAAATTAGGCATTTCTTCAAGAGGTTTAGGATCCGTAAAACAATTAGGAGAAGGATCTGTAGAAGTGCAAGATGACTTTGAGTTAATTGCTTTTGATTTCGTATCTAATCCTTCTACTCATGGAGCTTTTTTAAAGCCAATGCATGAATCAGTTAATAGGACTTTAGATATTAACAAATATGATAAAGTAAATAAATTAATTACTGATATTTTAACTGACATTTAATAACAATATATTATGAACCTAGAAGAAAGATATAACGCTAGCGCCTTTAATAGTAAAAAATCGGCCTATGCCGGCAAAACTCAATTTGCCACTGACCGCTCAGATTTAAATATTGATAAAGTACCAAGTCGTTATAACGTAAATGGTGCTTTGGCTGACGGCAAAGACCGTTCGAAATTAAACATCGATCAGATTCCTTCTAAATATGCACCAAAATAACATGAATAAGACAGCACAATTAAGAAAGCTTATTGAAGCTGAGATTAAATCAATCCTCAGTGAAGAAATAGTAGAGCCTTCGGAGCAAATTTTAAAAGGTGCGATGGCATATTTTAAACAACAGACTGGTATTAATGCACCAATGCCTAGCCTCGAATCTAGAGGTCGCAGATCAGATGCATTATATTATAGCACTTCGTTAGATAAAGAAATTCGCACCCCAGTAATGAAGAATTTATTTAGCGAATTAAACCTAAGCATTTCAGTATATCCTTTAAAAGACCATATCGGAGGTTATTCATTTATGTATAGCTTCAGTTATAAACATCCAAAAGGCGGTTCAAATGGTTTAGAAATTGGAACTGTATTCTTTATGGATGGAAAATATAAAGGAAGATTCTAATGCCTTATTTCGCTAAAAAAGAAGGCGACCAATATTGTGTCTATAAAAAAGACACTAAAGAAAAAGTAGGGTGCACTAAAGGAAATAAAGAGTCACTGCGAAAGTATTTAGCAGCATTGCACATGCACGAATTAAAAGAAATGAAACAAGATATGAAACCAATTAAATTAGCATCATTAATTCCTTTAAAGGAAGGCGAGCAAAAACTTAAAATGACTTCTGAAGAAAAGAAAGCATTTTTAGAGGCCGTATATCGATTTGCCGAACATTCTAGTAATATTTATAGAAACCATAATATTGTTGAGACTTCAAAATTCTTAGGTGAATTAATTGAAGCGGCATCTCATTTAACATTATCAGAAACAGAGGATTGGTTTGATGCAAATACAGTAAATCGTCATATGAAACATTTAGGCGAGGCCCATAAAATCTTCGAAAAGACAGCTTCTGAAATGAATACATTGCAGCAGCGTCTAGAGTCAGCATATGAAGATATTGGAGAAACTCTTTCTAAATATTATGATGTAGGTTCTATGGTTAATGAAGCTAATGAATTAGTTAATTCAGGCCAAGACTACCAGAAGTTTTTTCAAAAAGCCATGAAAAAATTTAAAATTAATGGCCCTGGAGATTTAGAAAATGATAAGCAGAAAAAGAAATTTTTTAATTGGGTAGACTCTAATTATACATCTCCAGAGGAAGCAGAAAAATCTGAAAAATCTGAAAAAGAAGAAAAATAATGGCACGTCAACTAGTACCAATTGCTGAGGGTATATTGTTTCAAAGAAAGGTTGAGGCTATTTTTGAAGAATTACTTACAACTCCCGCTCACTTATTAGAGGCCGAGGGAGAAGAATTATCTGAGCCAGAGCAAAAGGCAATGGATAGTTTAATGAAAATATTTGTTGACCAACTTAAAAAAGGAGCTGGTGAAGTTAAAGCTACTGCCGCAGACCCAGAAGAATTAGAAGATATTAAGAAAGATATTCCAGAGCTTGAAAAATTAAATTCTAAAGTAAAAGAAGGCGATCTTAATGAGTTTGTAATAAGCGGTGCATTAGTCGCAGGTCTAGTAGCCGCTATTCCAAAATTAGTTGAATTATTCGGTTATTTAGTAAAAGGCATTGGCGCTGTTATAGGTAAACTAGGATTCAAAAAAGGTGCTGACGCAACGAAAAAGTTTGCTGAAAAAATAATACATGGCGGGCATAGCCTCCATAAATCATATTTAGGGGCAATTCAAAATGGTTTAAAACTATTAGTGCCTGGGTTTAAAGATCTTGATGCAGCACGCCAGAAAAAAATTGCGGAAATATTATATGTCGTAATATTATTGACATTAGGTATAAATGCTGGAATAGAGGCAACAGCGGCATTGCAGCACGCTGAATGGTTACATGTTGCAGTTGAAGGTGCTATGGCCGCTATTAAAAGTGGAGAAATAGGCCAATGGATTGCTGCTCAGATAGTAGCAATCGCTTAATTTATTAAAAATATATCAAATGGGAGTGTTTTCTTAAGCGCTCCCATATTTATTGATGTAACGCACAATGCCTTATCCATGTTCTATATTATAAGGCGCTAGAAAATTTATATTCTATTAAGATTCCTAATAATCTTATTTCCAATTAATTTATTTAATAAGAGGACAAATCATGAAAGATTTATTAAAAGAAGCTATTGCTGATGCAAAAGCTGTAAGAGAAACAGCCTTAGCCAATGCAAAACTTGCTCTTGAAGAAGCTTTCCAACCAAGACTTCAGTCTATGTTATCTGCTAAGTTATCTGAGGAATTAGAGGACGAAGAAATGACAGAAGAAGAAGAAATGGAAATGGATACTCAAGTTGAAGAAGGTGAAGAAGCTCCTGCTCCTGCACCTGAAACAGAAGAGTCAGAAGAGTCAGAAGAGTCAGATGATGACGATGATGACGATGACGACAACGAAGAAGAAGCTCCTGCAGAGGAAGAAGAAACAATGGAAGAGGAAGATGATTTAGATTTAGAAGAAATCATCCGCGAATTAGAAATGTCAGATTCAGAAGGTGAAGACCTTGAAGAAGCCGATGGTGAAGAAGGCGAAGGCCAAGATGAGCCAATGGAAGAAGGTGATCATGAAGAAGATGCCATGGAAGAAGGAGAAGATGAAGAAATCAACATCGACGAAATCATCCGCGCATTACGTGAAGAGGATGAAGCAGAGGAAGAGATGACTGAAGAAGAGGAAACAAATGAAGAAGAATTAGAAGAGGCTTACAATGTAATCCGTTTCTTAAAAGGTAAAATCAATGAAGTTAATTTATTGAATGCTAAACTTCTTTTCTCTAATAAGTTATTCCGTAACTTTAGCTTAAACGAGTCACAGAAAATGAAAGTTATCGAAAATTTCGATAGAGCTCACTCAATTCGTGAGGTCAAATTAGTTTACTCAACTTTAGCTGAAGGCTTTAAAATGCCAGCAGCAACTAAGAAAGTAGTTAAAGAATCATTTGCTTCGAAGCCTGTTGCTTCAACCAAACCTGCAAAGCAAGTAATTTCTGAAGGTACTGAGTTAGCTAATCGTTTCAAAAAATTAGCAGGTTTAAAATAATTTAAACAATTAAAAAAACAAAAAAATGTCTTTAAATAACATTCTTAACGAAAGTACATCTGCCGTACGTCGTCAGATGGAAGAAACCAAAGGCTTAGTAGCCAAGTGGGAAAAGACCGGTTTGTTAGAAGGCCTCGGCGCTGAGTATGACAAACACGGTATGGCAATTATGCTTGAAAACCAAGCAAAACAATTAGTATCTGAGGCTAACTCAACTGGTACTGCTTCTAACTCAGAGCAGTGGTCAGGTGTAGCTCTTCCTTTAGTACGTCGTGTATTCGCTGAAATCGCAGCTAAAGATTTCGTTAGTGTACAGCCTATGAATTTACCTTCAGGTCTTGTATTCTATATGGATTTCAAATATGCTTCAGGTCAAGCTGGATTCGCTACTACTAACGGCGGTTCTACCACTCCTTCATCAGCTGCTTACCAAGCTAATTCAGTATTCGGTGCTACTGCCGGTGCTGCTGACGCTAATGGTGGTTTGTATGGTGCAGGTCGCTTCGGTTACTCAATCAACGACTTAACAGTATCAGTTAGTGCTTCTGGTTCTTATACTCCTTCAGCTACTTTAGCTGACGTTGCTGCATTGACTATGGCTGCTGACGCTGATTTTGATGAGTTTAACTATGACAGCAAATTCACTGCTGCATACTCTGCATCAATCGCTGCTGGTGATTTCTCTAAAATTACTGTAGCTGTAGCTGCTTTACCTAGCTTAGATGCTGAAGGCGTTCGTGCTTTCGCAATCACTGGTTCAGGTATTGACACTTACTTCCCTCAATTCACTAAAAATGTAAATGACACTCACGTTACTTTCATCGTTTCAGGTTCTATTAGCGAAACTGGTGCTGCTGAAGGCGTTGCTGTTCAGTACCACAAACAACCAACGGCTGACGGTCGTGGTGACTTTGAAGATACTGCAGGTAACGGAACTGACATCAACATTCCTGAATTGAACGTTGAATTGAAATCAGAAGCTATTATTGCTAAGACTCGTAAGTTGAAAGCAGTATGGTCTCCTGAATTCGCTCAAGACCTTAACGCTTACCATTCAATCGATGCTGAAGCTGAATTGACTTCTATGTTGTCTGAGTATATCTCTCAAGAGATTGACCTCGAGATCTTAGATATGTTGATCCAAAATGCAGTTACCGAAGAGAAATGGTCAGCACAATTAGGATATGAGTATAGCGCTGCAACTGATAGCTTTGCTTCAATTGGTAATTCAGCCGCTGCTGCTTATAACCAAGGTCAATGGTTCCAAACTTTGGGAACTAAGATCCAAAAGGTATCTAACAAAATTCACCAAAAGACTATGCGTGGTGGAGCTAACTTCTTAGTATGTTCTCCTGACGTTGCAACTATCTTGGAATCTATTCCTGGATATGCTGCTGACACTAATGGTGATAAATCACAATTTGCAATGGGTGTTCAGAAAGTTGGTTTGTTAAACAGCCGCTTCACTGTCTACAAAAACCCATATATGACTGACAACGTGATCTTGATGGGTTACAGAGGTGCTCAATTCCTTGAGACTGGTGCAGTATATGCTCCATATGTACCTTTGATCATGACTCCTTTAGTATACGATCCTACCAACTTTACTCCACGTAAAGGTGTTATGACTCGTTACGCGAAGAAGATGGTTCGTCCTGAATTCTACGGAACTATTAAGGTTCACGGTTTGAATTTAGTATAATCTAGAGTCATACTCAATTAATTGGAAAAGGGGCTAGTAATAGTCCCTTTTCTACTGTTATAAAGGAGCAAACAAGATATTTATTAATAAATGGAATCTTAATTAGTTACTTATGGAAGACACTCAACAACAAAGACCAGCCCGTTTGTCAAATAGCGAAAAGCGCAAACCAAAAGGCGCAATTAAATTTAATATACAATTAAATGAAGAGCAAAAGGCAGCAAAGGCTGAAGTATTAAACAATACTGTTACTCTAATTAAAGGTGCCGCAGGATCTGGAAAAACATTAGTAGCGTGTCAAATTGCATTAGATATGTTTTTTACCCGCCAAATTGAAAAAATTATTATTACGAGACCAAATGTCGCGTCAGCTGACGAAATTGGGTTCTTACCAGGATCAATGAAAGAAAAAATGGATCCATGGCTAGCCCCAATTTATGCTAATTTATATATGTTATATAATAAGCAGACAATCGATAAGATGGTTGATAACCAAGAGATCGAGATTCTTCCGTTCGCATTTGTACGGGGTAGGACGTTTGTGGATTCGGTGGTTATTGTGGATGAAGCTCAAAACGTAAATAATAATCAAACAGAGATGATTGTTGGTCGATTAGGGCTTAATTCAAAAATGATTTTTTGTGGAGATATTGCACAAATTGATCTTAAAAACAAAAAAGAGTCGGGAGTTGACTTTTTTAAAATTTTAGAATCGCGCGTCAATGGAGTTAAGGTTATAACATTATTAAATAATCATAGGCATCCTATCGTGCCAGAAATTTTAACCGTATATACAGAGTATAAATAATGGATATATTAGATAACTATTTTGGTGAAGAAATGCAAAAATATTTGCCGAAGTTTGAGCAACATAAAGTGTATTCAGACCCAAAAGCGTTTGCATTTAATTCTATAAATGAAGCCAAAACAAAAAAATTAAGAATTTTTGATTTTGACGACACATTAGCCAAGGTTAAGGCAAATATTATTGTACATAACAAAGACAAAGAGTTTACCTTAACCCCAGCAGAATTTGCAGTATATGAGCCAAAGCCCGGCGATACATTTAATTTTAAAGAATTTGACGCTATTGTAAAAACTGCTGCACCAATTAAAAAGAATATTGAATTGTTAAAAAAAGCTGCTAGCGATTCTAATACAAAGACTACGATATTAACCGCTCGTTTATTAGGATATCCAGTTAAGCGGTATTTAAAAAAGAATTTTAATTTAGATATATATGTAGTTGCGTTAGGCGATGCAAATCCTATTAAAAAATCAAATTATATCGAAAAAGAAATTAAAAAAGGATATTCAGATATTGTCTTTATTGACGATTCTATTAAAAATGTAAAAGCAGTTTCGGAATTAACTAAAAAATACCCTGATATTAAATTAGAGGTAATACATACGACAGACGCGGAACATATAAAATTTTAAAAATTATGCTACTTAAAAATGGATCAAGCGGAGATGATGTAAAAAAGCTCCAAGAAAAATTGGGATTAGTTGCTGACGGCGATTTTGGACCAAAAACTGAGGCCGCTGTAAAAGCTTGGCAAACTGCAAACGGGTTAACAGCCGACGGCATTGTTGGTAATAGCACTTGGGGAAAGATGTTTAGTAATGAGCCATCGACTATTTCAATACCTACTTCAGAATTTAAATTAGATGCTTTAAAAGGCCATGTACCTGATGCGGTAATTGCACAAATTCCAGATACGGCAGCTAAATTTAATATTACAAATACTTTAAGATTAGCACATTTTCTAGCACAATGTGCTCATGAATCGGGAAAGTTTAAAGCGGTAAGTGAAAACTTAAATTACTCAGCAGATGGTCTTAATAAAGTGTTTCCTAAGTATTTTAAAAATGCTGGGAGAAATGCAGCTGACTATGCTCGCAACCCAGAAAAGATTGCTAATGTAGTATACGCTAATAGAATGTCTAATGGCGATACAGCTTCAGGCGATGGATGGAAATTTAGAGGCCGTGGATATATCCAATTGACAGGACGGGCTAATTATGCTAAATTTGATAAAATGGTAGACGATGATATTTTAGGTAATCCTGATTTGGTGGCTACCAAATACCCATTAATGTCAGCCGCATTTTTCTTTAACTCAAATAACCTTTGGGCTATCTGTGATAAAGGAGCTGACGATGCTACAACGGCAATGGTAACAAAGCGAGTAAATGGCGGAACTTTAGGATTGCCAGACCGAATTAAGCATTTTAAAGAATTTTATAATTTATTAAAATAATGATTAAGTTAACGGACCTTTTATCTGAGTTAAAATCACTTCGTGGTATTGATGAAATTGATACTACTAAACCATATACGTTAATATGGAACAATGGAGATTTAATGGCAATGTCTCCTAACTCTCAAATGATGCCTTCATTAGCAAAGAATTTTCCTTTGCGTATTAATCCCGATGAAAAGCTTGTCGAGTTAGTTGACTATGATGATTGGTCTAGTTTTAAGGATATACTTAAAATGCAACAAGCGGTCAAAGACACCTTAAGGGCTAAGTTAATTGATATGTCTTGGAAAGTTAATATTCCAATGACAGATTCTAAAAAGAATATTGGATCACTTAAAATGTCTGATTTTCTTAATTATAATGCTACATTTTCAAATAAGATACCAAAAGCTTTTCATGGCACGACAGATAAAGATTTAGAGTCTATACAGCAATTGGGAATTGTACCTCCGTCAAAAACAGACAGAGAAACTTTAAAATGGACTCAATTTTATGGAGAAGATTCTGAAAATAGAACATATTGGTCAATTGATTTTGACAGGGCCGCATATTATGCAAAGAACGCAGTAGCGATGTACAAAAGGCTGGGCATTAAAGCAAAGCCTATTGTTATTGAAATAAATAATTGGCCAATGTCACAAAATGTAGTGGCTGATGACGACTTTCAATCAAATATGAGTATGGTTCAAATGTTAGCTGCACTGCAGCATGGAGGAGTTGATAAAGACTCGCCAATTCAGTCAATTAGAATGACTTCGCAATTTGCAATCAAAGGCAGGGTTCCGGCTTCAAAAATTGTTAAAATTCATAAAGTATAAATATTACACATTATTAAAATAATTAATACAATATGTCAATAACAATACCAGGGCCATATAATTACCCAATAGTACCGTACCATTCAGGAAGTGCTAGCACTACTATAATAGAATCAGATCCTATATACGTTTCTGACTCTGGTAGTTTAGCAACTCTGGGTTCAAATACATTTACAGGAACTCAAACTTTTACAGGAAATTTAGTACCTACCGTATCTTCATCGTTTAGTTTAGGTACTGTTAATAATCCATGGAAAGAAATATATATTTCATCAGGATCGCTTTCAATACAATCTGATACGCCAGGAAATCCGGACGCAGTTATTACAAATAAATTAGGCAACCTAGAGATTTCTGTAGGAGGTATGCAGCTTTTAGGAAATGGATCATTCCGAGCATCGACAGGCTCATTTAGTTATATTTCCGGAAGTATAACCCAAGTAGGTGATCATATCCAGACTGGTACTAAAACTATTAGCGGATCTTTAAGAGTAAGCGGTTCATCCGTATTTGATAGTGATGTAAATGTTCAAAGTGGATTTTATCACAAAGGACATTTACAATTCAACTACGGACAATTCTATTCATTAGAAACTCAATCGGGTTCGGCTGATACAGCCTATGCAATGAAATATGAAGTAACGGATGGAACTGATGGTGTATCTATTACAAATAATGCAAGTGGATTACCAACGAGAATAACTCCAGCCAATACTGGCGTATATAATATTCAATTTTCAAATCAATTAGGTAACACCGATAATTCGGACATTACATTTGATATTTGGTTTAGAATAAATGAAGTAAATGTACCAAACTCTAATACAAAGTTTAGTTTGATTAAATCATTAGGAAGTGGATTATATGCAGTTGCTGCACTAAACTTCTTAACTCAACTAAATGCAGGTCAGTATGTTGAAATAATGTGGAGTTGTGCCGCATCAACTGGACAATTTGAATATTTAGGAACACAATCAACACCAACACGACCAGCAACTCCATCAATCATATTGACAGTAACTCAAATAGCGTAACTAAAAACACCGTAATTTGATACAAAAGATATTTATATTAAAGAAAGAACGAAATGGCAGTACAAATTCCAATATGGCCTGGATCTAGTAGCTTTGCTCCGTCCACGGGGCAGACTCCTTTCGGTTTCTTTGACACAGACAGCACATTCCAGCAACACGCAGATAAAGTATCTGACTGGTGTGCTACTCGTTTAGGATACCCTTTAAGTGAAGTTGAGTTGCAAGACATACATTTTTATACAGCTTTTGAAGAGGCTGTATTAGAATATTCAAATCAAGTAAATGAGTTTGCAATTAGAGACAATATGCTTTTATTGCAAGGAAGCTCTACGAGTGCTAACTTAACCGGAAAGCCAATTACAGCTACATTAGATAGAATAATTGGCATTGCAAAAAATTATGGAACCGAGGCTGGTTCCGGTGGATATTTAACATATAAATCGGCTTCAATTGATATTAGCACGGGTCAACAAGTATATGACTTAACTAATTTTTCTTTTGAGGTTGCCGGGGATAGTTCAAAAACTATTGAAGTTAAAAAAATATACCACACGACACCACCCGCAATTGTAAGATATTTTGATCCCTTTGTTGGCACAGGTTTAGGCTCTCAACAATTATTAGAAAATTTTGGATGGGGTGCATATTCTCCGGGAGTATCATTTTTAATGATGCCAATGTATGCCGATTTATTAAGAATACAGGCTATTGAGTTTAATGATATGATACGCAAGTCAGGATATTCATTTGAATTAACTGGAAATAGATTAAAAATATTTCCTATTCCGACTTATGATTATAAATTATATATTGATTATATTACGACTGAAGATAGAGCAAATTTAACTTCAACAATGACTGGTGCGGGAGATATTTCAAATGCTCCGTACCAATTACATGTATACAATGAAATTAATCCATCAGGTAAACAATGGATATTTAAGTATACATTAGCATTAGCAAAAGAAGTCTTGGGAAATATTCGAAATAAATACGGATCAATTCCTATACCAGGTTCTGAAGTTACATTAAATGGGCAAGATTTAATTTCCCAAGCACAAACAGAAAAAGATGCATTGGTAACTAATTTAAGAGAAAGTTTAGAAGCTGTAGGCCGTCAAGCACAAATGCAAAAAATGACAGAAGAAGCTGACAATTTACAATCTCAATTAAATAAAGTGCCTATGCCAATTTATATTGGATAATGGCATTATACGGAGGACAGCGAGACGTATCTTTATTTAGGAGAATTAATAAAGAATTAATACATCGGTATATTGATACTGAGGTATTATTCTACAAATTAGATCTTGTTACTACCAGCACAAATATTTATGACGAAACGACTTCGAGACAATATCATCGAGCCGTATTAGTTCCGGTAATCGCTACCGTAGACGACACTCAATGGCAAGACCTAGACTATGGATCAGAGTCAACTCAAACAGCAACATTTGGCTTTTTGCGTGACGATTTAGTTGAATTAGACCTAGTGCCAGAAATCGGTGATATATTAGAGTATCGTTCCAGATTTTTTGAAATTGATTCACTTAACGACAATCAATTGGTTGTTGGTAAAGATCCTGAAAACTGGTTCGGTGGCGCTGAATTTGGATATAACGTATCAATGATAGTGTCAGCTCATATGACTCGTCAGTCAAAACTTAATATTGTTGAGACTAGATTTGGAAATTCCATATCAATTAAAGATCA
>Ga0070749_10000681_pt1 | contig 22884 bp, 24 predicted proteins | sample VirMetDEL_Nov_18_FD_75180 | JGI IMG/M metagenome (GOLD analysis project Ga0070749, IMG submission 75180) | Aqueous microbial communities from the Delaware River and Bay under freshwater to marine salinity gradient to study organic matter... | ecosystem: Environmental > Aquatic > Marine >...
TCGCTGTCGGTCTTGACGCCCTTGATCGTCACCATGCGGGTCACGTTGCCGGTGCAGTTGGTCATGTGGTTCCTCCTTGTGTTGGTGTCGGTGGTCACTTGCGGGCGCAGAGAACCTTGTAGTCCCATTCCCCGTCGGGATCAAGTTCGCCGAGGTAGCCGATCATCTCGACGCCGAGAGCGGCGATCGCATCTTCGATGGTGTCGGCTCCAGCCATCGCCTCTTCGCCATAGAGGTCGAGGTACTTCGCGGTGTAGGTGGTGCGACCGTCGGTGATGTCGGACCGGACCAGAACGAAGGTCTCGTAGTCCACGAGATGTCGGTTCATGTAGTTGCGCTTGTTGGTCATGTGGTTCCTCCTCTTGGTTGGTTGGTCAAGGACAGTGTACAGGATTGATCGAGCAATCCAACATCGGCGTCACAACCCGAGCGCAGCTTCGAGTGCTGCCTCGGCGGCTTCGAGCTTCTCCTCGGCCCGGGCCAGTTCCTTGCGGCGCTTGGGCAGCGTGGCCTCGGCTTTCGCTGCGTCGTTGGCCATCCACTCGGGAGCGTCGTCTCCCCACTCGGCGAACCGTGTGAGCGCCAACTCGAACCACTCGATCGAGCGGGCCTTCTTGTTGACGAGTTCCCGGGCCGACTTGACCTTCTTGCCCTCGGGCGAGCGCTCGATGGCCACGAGAGCCTTGTGCAAGTCGCGCTCGGCAGCGAGCTTCTTGTTGGCACCGTTCGTCCACTCGACCGGAGCGGACGGGTAGCAGATCGAGCAGAGGATCTCGCCGTACTCGGCGACCGCCTCGGCCTCGGTCAGACCCGAGAGTTCCGTGAGCCAGGCGAAGCTCGTGTCCCACCGGCAGGTCGAGCAGTTCATCGAGGAGTGGATGTGGCCATTGGTGTTGGTCACGATCCAGAAGCGGCTCCAGCCGCCATACTCGGCCTCGGCAGCTTCGAGCTTCTCGGTTGCCAGCCGGAGTGCCTCGCGGGCCTCGGCCATCTCGACCTCGCTGTAGTGGCCAGGGTTCCTCTCGCCGAAGTCGACTACCCGCTTGGCCTTGTTGGCCTCGCTGAGTGCCTCGAAGATCGCCGTGTCGACGACTACTTCGTGTCGGAGTTCGGTGTTGGTCATCTTGTTCCTCCTTCTCTTCCTGTCAAGGCCAGTGTATCAGATTGATCCATCAATCCATGTCATCGGACCAATCCCACTCGTCCTCGCCCGGTCCCTCGAACCGTCGGCCAGGGATGGACGAGGCTCGAAGTCGAGCCGTCGAAAACTCGAATCGATCGCGCTCGTTCCACTTGACCTTGGTAGTCTTCCTGCCTTCGCTCCTCATGAGATGCCATTGTAGCATCAATCATGGACCAGTCATCAACTCCAAGAGTTCGTCAAGATGACAGGACAAGGTTGTTCCAAGGGTAGCTTCGGAAGAGGGTCGTTGTTGGTAGCAGTTACTACGGCCGCTTGCGGCCGGACGGAAGAAGGAGGATGGACATGAGTCTCAAAACCGAAACTCTTCTCATCTCAGCAATCCTGAGACAAGAAGATTCGATCTCTCCGGTGCTTGCAGGAGTTGAGAAGAAGTGGTTCGCCGCTTGCGGCGATCAGTGGGAGTGGATAGAGAGATACATCTCAAGACACCGCAAGACTCCCTCGAAAACTCTCTTCCGGTCGAAGTTCCCCGACTTCCAGTTGGTGCAATCTGATGACGTTGAGTACTGCATCAACGAGTTGAGAGACGAGTACCTCGTCCGCTCCTTCGTCGCGATGGTTGACGATTCACTCGATGCCATCAAAGACGGTCGAGACATCGAGTCGATCATCAACAGTTGCCAAAGCAACATCGTGAAGCTCCAAGGAGATGCTCTCGGTAACTCGAACGAGTCGAGCATCATCGATGACTGGGAGCCGATCTACAACGAAGTGTCGAGGCGGTACGAGCGTGCCAACGAAAGAGGCATCTCTGGTATCCCGACTGGGTTCTCGACTTTGGACAAGGTCACGTCTGGTCCACAACCCGGGGACTACTGGATCGTCGCTGCTCGACTTGGCCAGGGTAAGACCTGGGCACTGATCCGCATGGCAACGATGGCGGTCTATCAAGGACACACTGTGCAGTACGACGCACTCGAACAGTCGAGAGCACAGATCGCCATGAGAGCGCACTCCTTCCTGTCGGCGTCGTCGACCAAAGAGGGCATTCGGTCATCGGCACTCATCAGTGGCAAGGGGTTCGATCTTGCCGCCTACAAAAGATTCTTGTCCGGCTTGCGTAATGGCGAGCTAGGCAACTTCATCGTCAACGACACGAGTCGAGGTCGAGTGTCGCCAGGGTCGATCGCTGCACAGATCGAGCGCAACCGGCCGGACGTTGTGTTCATCGACTACCTCACCCTGATGAATTCGCAAGCAGGCGACTGGCAAGCCATTGCTGCACTGTCATCGGAGTTGAAAGGCATCGCGATGCGCTATGAGGTTCCGATCGTTGCGGCTGCACAGATCAACCGCATGGCGATCGGCAGTGACGTACCCGGTGCCGAACACTTGGCCGGAGCAGATGCGATCGGGCAAGATGCCGACTGTGTTGTCACGATGCGCCAGGTCAGTCGGCGAGTCACGAAGATGAAGCTCGCGAAGTACCGGCATGGTCAAGATGGCATGGAGTGGTTCAACGAGTTCCGGCCAGGTGTCGGAGTCTTCCGCGAGATCAGTGGCGACATCGCTTCCGACCTCATCTCCGAGGACAAGCTCGAAGACATGCAGAAGCCGTGATGAAGTACGCGCAGTTCATCGAGCGGCACATGCAAGTCGTCACTCGATCGGGAGACGAGTGGTCGTGCATCTGCCCATTCCACCGGGACACTGCGCCGTCTCTCAGTGTCAACGTCCGCAGTGGCCTGTGGGTCTGCTATGCCTGCGGAGCGAAGGGTTCGGCCAACACGCTTGCCACTCGATTCGACGCAGAGGTCGACTCCCTTGGCACGAGATCCATTGACGATGTCAAAGCGAAAGTGGCGGCCGTCGGCAAGCCAGTTGCAAATGCAACGATCTCGCTCGATGTTGTCGAGCACTGGAAGTCGTCGTTGCAAAAGGAGGGCGGGTGGTCGGCGAGAGGAATCTCGGCCGATGTCATCGAAGAGTTCGACCTCGGCTTCGACGATCTCGAAGACGCCTTGGCCATTCCCATCCACCACCCGATGTCAGGTCGTCCGGTCAGTGTGATCAAGAGGTTGTTGCAACCGGAACCAGGCTCTCCGAAGTATCGATATGCGCGAGGCTTCCGTGTCAGTGACCATCTGTACGGCGCTTGGCACGTCCAGCGCCAAGCTCCGCTAGCGGTTGCAGTGACAGAGGGTTCGATCGATGCCCTGAGCATGTGGTCGGTTGGCATCCCTGCCGTCGCTTTGCTCGGGGCGAGAGTGTCGCGGGCACAAGGCTCTCTTCTTCGATCGCTCGACGTACGGACGCTTGTTGTCATGACGGACAACGACGAAGCAGGTCGTCGTGCGGCCGAAGCGCTCGAATCGATCCAGGGGTCAGGGGTCAGGTGCCACAGGCCGTCGTGGTGGCCCTCGAAAGTGAAAGATCCTGGCGAGATGTCAGATGCCGACAAGGTTGGAGTTTTTGACTCAGCACTGTCGCGACGACGTAGCGCGGTGTAGCCTTTCGAGAGTTGCTTGTGTCCGTCAGGCAACTGCTATCCCCTAGCGAACGGCCCGGCTCAGGTCCACCTCCTTCCTTAGAGCCGGGCCGTTTGCTATGTAAGCGAAGAAGTAGTTGCAAGTGCAACGACCCTTCGAGTGGTTGATTGAACAATCTTGTGTATACTGGCGTTCCACCCACTACCAAGGAGGAGCACATGACCGACGAGTTCTTTGCGGAGATGGAGGAGACGCTCGGTATCCCGGCTCGGGCGATCGAGTTGTACTGCGACAACCATCACATCGATTCCGAGGACGGCCTTCTGGAGTTCGCCAAGCACCTGACCGAGTCCTACCTCGGCTGGTACGAGTCGGGTGTCTGGGAGTTCGCCTCGATGTTGATCGAGGACATGCTCTTCGAGGGCGGCTTCAACGAGCACCCGTTGTCGAAGTACGTCGACGTGGATGCCTACACCAACGACTTGGAGCACGAGGGCTACCACGCCATCGAGGGCTACGTCTTCGGCCCGGCTTGAGGAGGAGTTCATGCTCAAACTGCCCAACAACCGCACCCTCGAAGAGGGCGATGAGTTCACGGTCGTTCGGTCAGCCCGCTATGCCCACCACGACACCGGCCGCTACCGCTTCATTCGAGTGCGCGACAACGGCGTCGAGGTGGACGCATGGGGTCCGATCGACAAAGGTGGCAATGCCCCGTATGGCCGGACCCGGTCGTTCAAGATCGAGGACATCGATCGAGTTCACAACAAGAAGAAGGAGCGCCCGTGATCGACATCACGATCTACCATCCTGTGCCAGAGTTGAACACTCGCAAGTTCGAGCTTGAGATCGACACAGGCGAGGGGCTTCGGTGCAGCGCCCACGTCTCGTGGCAGGCAGCGGTCAAGGCCGCCAAGAGGTGGTGCTCTGACCGAGGAGTCGCCAAGGCCACCATCTTCGACATGCGCCCTGCCCGCATGGGCGGCGCTCGCCATGTCGACTTGTCAGGAGAAGAAATCTGCACCGCAGTGTTGGATTGATCAATCAACCTGCTATCGTCACCCACTGTCACAACCACAAGGAGGAAGCGTGACCACCACACAGACCCACCCACTTGAGTCGTTCACTCCCGATCGGTCGTTCGCGATCGAGTACGTCTCTCGCGATGTCAACGGCGTTCGCGATCTCGACGTGCTGGCCGAGGCCCACCGGCTCCGCCGCAACGTCATTCTCGAAGGCCCGACCGGCTCCTCGAAGACGAGCTTCGTTTACGCTTATGCGGCCGCCCACAACCTCCCGCTCGTCAACGTCCCCTGCAACGGCGGGGTCGACATCAAGCAGTTGATCGGCGGGTGGCACCCCGCTCGAAACGGCGGCTACGACTTCACGCCGGGCGACCTAGTGCTCGGCGCCTATCACGGTGCCGTGATCCTGTTCAACGAGATCAACTTCTTGCCGCAAAAGATCGCGAGCTTTGTGTACGGCTTGCTCGACAAGCGCCGCACGGTTTACATCCCCGACGCGTCCGGCTCCGATTTCCCTACGCAGTTTGTCGCACATCCGACGACATTCATCGTCGCCGACTACAACCCGGGGTACATCGGCACTCGTCCTCTCAACGAGGCTCTGCGTAATCGTTTCTCGATCCCGCTGGTCTGGGACTACGATCGCAAGGTCGAGGAGCAGTTGGTCGTGAGCAAGTCGTTGCTCGACATGGCAGACAAGCTCCGTGCTCGTGCGGCCGTGGGCGACATCCACACTCCGGTGGCTACCAACGCCTTGATGGAGTTCGAGGAGTTCGCCTGGTCGAAGCTGGGTCTTCGGTTCGCTGCCGACAACTTCGTCCGTCGGTTTGCCGCTGATGAGCGCAAGATCGTGTCCGAGGTCGTGGGGCTGCACATGGAGAAGATCGAGGAAGAGTTGGCAGGCAGTAAGGTCGACGGCGAGACCCAGGACCATCCTGAGTTTGCGGGGGCTTTCTGATGACTGCGATGACAAAAGACGCCAAGGTCGAGAGTGCCTCGCGCACCGAGATCATCGACGCTGTCGAGAAGTGGTGCAGGGCCAACGGAAAAGTCGGCGATATGGAGAGCGAGTTGCGTCGGGTCGAGCAGTGGCGTGACGCTTCGGCGTCCGTCGTTGCCAAAGTCGCCTCGGTGTTGGCCGGTCGCTCGATTGACACGCGCTGGACGATGTCGGTGCCGATCGCTGCAACTGACGGCGAAGACATCCTTGTGTCGCCCAGTTGGTTTGCCAACAACATCGTCCCAAGCCTGTTGCAGCGCGACGCATCGGCATCGGTCTTGCACTGGGCTGACCTCAAGGCTGTGGCCTACCACGAGCTTTCGCACATCATGTGGACGCCGCGATCGACACACCTGCCGCTCAAGACGATCGCTGCGCTCGACGACACAGACGAGCGCGACAGCCTCTTCCGGTGGTGGAATCTGCTGGAAGACCAGAGGATCGAGAGCCTGTTCGTGGCGAGGTATCGCCCAGCAGGAACCTTGTTTACCGGCATGGTGCTCCGGCATGTTGTGTCTTCCCGAGGTGCGGAAGACCTGACTCACTTGTGGGTGCATGGACGGAAGTATCTGCCGTCCAACATCCGCAGTGCATACCGTCAAGCGTTTGCCTCCGAGTGGGGCGAGGCATTGACGGTGCAGTTCGACAGCTTGATCGATCGATACCGGAAGTTCGTCTTCCCGACCGATTCTGAAGAATCGATCGAGTTGATTCGTGAGTTTGCTCGACTTGTCGAGTTGATTGAGGGCCGTCAGATTTCGCTGCGAGCTAAGGCAGACCAGTGGGAGAACTCTCACGGCCTTCACAAGACGGGCCGACCAGTCCCAGTTGCAGATTCCCGCGAGGCTCGCGACCAAATGGTCGAGGAGGACAAGCTGGACGAATCCGGTGGCGACACCAAAGTTAGCGCCGGAACCTCGGGTTCGAGCGACGACTCTGTCGAGGAGTCGAGCGCAGGTTCGGGTTCGACTCCTGGCACGAGCGATTCCGATTCCGAGTCCCAGCCCCAGTTCGAGGACATTCGCGACATGGTCGAAGAAGCGTTGGAGGAAGTCGAGAGCGTCGAGGCTCACGAGGGAGCAGAGATACTCAAGGCTGTTGCAGCGTCGGCGGCTGAGTCTCAAGCTGCTTCGATCCCTCGCGTCCCCAACACCTGGGGTCGATTGACAAGGCCGATTCGGCCTTGGATGACGGTGGCGGCAAACTCGCTTCGGAACGAGTTGATGCAGTTGACGACTGACCAATCGGAGAACTGGGATCGAGGCCACACGAGCGGGCGATTGAATGTCCGAGATGCGATGGACGCTCGTGGTATGCACTGCAACATCTTCGATGCGTGGAGCGACATCGACGAGGACGAGATGTCGTTCGAGGTTTCGGTTCTGATCGACAGGTCAGGATCGATGGAAGGCTCGCGACAGCACGTTGCTTCGCAAGCCCTTTGGGTTGTGCGTCGTGCGCTCGACCAACTCGACATTCCTGTGACGGTCTACGGCTACGATCACGAGTCCAGGCTGGAGGCCAGCCCTGCACTTCTGGCGTCTGCCACCGAATACGACTTCTACAAGTCTGGCGGTAACACCAATCCCTACCAGGCTCTCTTGTGGACCAGAGAGTTGATGAAGAGCACGAGGGCGGCCAACAAGCTGCTCGTGTCGATCACTGATGGCCAGTGGTATTGCCGGAGAGGCAGTTACAACTGGCACGCGATGAACGGAATCCGTGCGGCCGGAGTAGACACACTGCTCGTCCTGATTGACATGGACACGAGGGATGTCGACCGTAACGGCGGACGCTGGAACGGCCACGATTCTGTCGTGTCACTCACAACGAATTCGTTGGCTAGGCTGCCTGTCGAAATTGGTGGCCAGGTCGCCAGGATGATCAACGACCGCCTATCTCAAATGACGGTCTGACAGTTGCATTGCCAATGCAACCTGTACACTTCCCACAACCAACAAGCCACAAGGAGGCAAGCATGAAATTGGCAGCACGCGAGATGGGGAGCATCCAAGCTCTCAAAGCGTCGCTCAAGCGGGGCGGTAGCAACGGCGAGACGTGGATCAAGGGAATCCCGTCCGACGGCATCACGGTCCGGTTCCTCACCGAGCCGGAGATGTGGTTCGGCTTTTACGAGTACTTCGACCGTGACAACAAGCAGTTCATTCCGATGGTCGAGGGCGAGATCCTGCCCGACGGAGTCAAGCCGAGCTTCCGCTATTTGACCGTTGCGGTTGACATGGAGTCGGACCGAGTCATCCCGCTCAAACTGCCGAAGACGGCAGCCAACAGCCTGATCCTCAAGTACGACAAGTACGGCACCCTGGGCGATCGGTGCTACGAGCTTGAGAAGTTCGGCGAGGGACTCGATACGACCTACGATGTCTCCCCGCAGGCGCCGACCGAGTTCGCTGCCGAAAAGTACGAACTCCTCGACTTGGAGGCCATCCTCGTTGCCGCTCGAAGCAAGGCATTGGGTGAGGCAGTCGAAGACGAGCCGTTCCCCGAGTCTGACATCGACGACGATGTCACGACGGCCGCTGCTCCGGCGGATGACTCCGACATCGACGATGAAGAGTCTGAGGCAGGCGAGGTCGACTTGTTCGAGATGACCATCCGAGAGTTGCGGGTGGCTGCGATCACGCACAACATCGATCCTCGTGGCAAGACTCGGGCGCAGTTGATCGACGAGTTGGTCGATGCCCTCGAAGACTGACAGCACTGACAGCCTGCCCGAACTGCTTGCTCAGGTCGACAGCCTCAAGTCTCAGATTGCCGCACTGGAGGCGACCAAGTCTGAGCTTGAGGCGTCGGCAATCAGTGAGATGCAAAAGGCAGGAGTTGCTCGCCACCAAACGTCCGAGCCGGGCCGAGGGGCGACCCTTGTTTCTGGTTCGACCGTCGTCGTTGACGAGCGAGAGTTGCTGCGTCGCTTGACTCCTGAGCAAGCGGACCTCGTCATGGTCACTGCGCTCGACCGCAAGCTGCTTGAGCAGGCAGTGGCCGATGGCCACATCGACATTGACATCGTGGCGTCTTGCTCTGACGAGAAGCCTCGCAAACCACACATTCGGTTCGGGCCTTACCGGGGCGAAGAATGATCGACTACGGTGGCTGCCGTGAGTCGCTCCTACTGCGCCTGGTGCCGAGAACCTGACGACACTGGAATTGGCATCTGCAAAGATTGCCTGATCGAAGAAGGAAGTCTTTTTGATGACTCACACAAACCCATTCAACGCAATGACCGACGAGAAGAAGCATCAAGTGGCTAGTCTGCTGCTGTCCGGCGACACGGTGTCGTGGACCGATCTGAGTGAGCGCGTCGGCGCCCTGAGTCCCAGAACAATGGGCGCCGTGTTGCGTGCCCTCGAAGGTGGCGGTGCAACGATCTTGCGCCTGCGCCATCCCGAGCACGGGACGTTGTACCGCTACGATCCTCACTGCGAGTTCGACCCGCGCTACCGAGTCTCTCGGCCAGACGGGCCTGACGCATTGCGGGAACAGCGTGGCTCTCAACCGCACTCAGAAACGGCGTGAGCCAATCTTCTGCGGCCGATGCGGACGCTTGACGTTCGCCGACCTGCCTGAGTTCGAGTGGTGGTTGCACGGACCTGATTACGGCTCGACCGTAATCCGGTGCCCTGCCCACATCACTGAGTGGACACTCCGCACATCGGGCAAAGGCAGGTCGAAGGCCGCTTGGAGGTTTCGGCGGCTTGCCCAAGAGAACGACCAGTTCACGCCGGACTTGGCGGGGATCGAGCCGTTGTTCGTCGAAGACGACATCTGACTGAGGAGGAGCAGTTGTTCTTTCACACCCACGTCCACTCTGAGTTCAGTTGCCTTGACGGCATGGCCGACATTGGCAGGATGGTTGCCAAAGCCGTGCAGCTTGGCCAGCCAGGCATCGCACTGACGGACCACGGCAACATGAGTGGTGTGTTCACACTGTACTCCGCCGCGCGGAAGCATGGCATCAAGCCTTACCTGGGCGTCGAGGCATACGTTGTCTCTGACATCGAGGACAAGGCTGCTGCCCGATACCACCTGACCTTGGTTGCGTACACAACAGTTGGCTACCAGAACCTTGTTCGTCTTTCCTCGCTGAGTCATCGCCGTGACCACTACCACTTCAAGCCTCGGATCTCTTCGACAGACTTGATTGCCGCTAAGGCTGCGGGAGCGTCAAGTGGGATCGCGTGCTTGACAGGGTGCTACTTCGGCGAGGTTTGCCAAACCATTGTGTCTGAGCCAACAGAAGATGTCGGCATCGCCAAAGCCAAGCGGCTTGTGCGTTTCTACCAGTCGATCTTCGACCGTGTGTTCGTCGAGGTGCAACACCATCGCACCCAGCACGACGTGTGGGACGACGATCGTTTGGCGCGTGCTCTGCACCGTCTGTCGATCGAGACGGGTGTGCCGCCTATCATCACGAACGACTGCCACTATTGCGACAAGGGCGAGAAACACTTGCACAACGCGATGAAGTCGATCGCGTATTCGGCTGACCCCGGCGACGTGGCCTTCCCAGGAGATGCGTACCATCTTGCTTCGGAAGACTGGGTGCGCTCTCACTATGTCGGACACGACGAGCTATGGGCGGATGCTCAGTCGAGCTACACGGAGTTGCTCGAAGCACATGAGCTTCGCATCCCTCCGCTCGACAAGTACCGATATCACGTCCCGATATTTGCCGCCGACCCACTCGACCAACTGAAGCATCTGGTCGAAGATGAGTTAGAGCGACGAGGTCTTGGCGACGACTACCGGGAGCGAGTCGACTATGAGCTTGGAGTGATCTCCGACCTCGGATTCGCCGATTACTTCTTGCTCGTCCACGACTATGTGCAGTGGTGCCACAACGAGGGGATCATGGTCATGGCCCGAGGCAGCGCGGCAGGCTCCTTGGTCTGTTGGCTCCTGGGCTTCACGCAGGTCGACCCGATCAAGTGGACGCTTACATTCGATCGGTTCCTGACACCTGACCGAGTTCGACCGCCGGACATCGACCTCGACATCGAGGACGTGCGCCGGTCTGATGTCGTCGACTACTTGGGTTCAAAGTTCGACGTGGTTCAGATCGGGACGTACAACCGTTTGTCAGTCGACGAAGATACGGGGCGGGGCGGCGTGTTCGTCCAGTTCCTAGCGGCGCAACGCAAGCTGCTCGGCGACCAGTTCAAGGCCAAGTACGGCAGCATCAAGACCCTTCACGACCTAGAGGAGGTCGACGCTGAGTCGGCCGCATTGGTGCGTAATTTGGCGTCTGTGCCCTTGAGACGGTCGCCGGGTGCCCATGCCGCAGGGTTCGTGGTTTCGGCGCCGCCAAGCCATTCCATCGCAGACTGGCTTCCGACCATGCTCATCCCGTCCTCTGACACGACGGTCACACAGATGATGATGGACGATGTCGAGGATGCCGGGTACATCAAGGTCGACCTTCTCGGCTTGCGCTCGCTGACCACTGTCAGGCGGTGCCTGGAGTTGTTGGGTCGAGAAGGTTTGAGTTGGATTCCGCTCGACGACAAGGCCACATTCAAGGAATTGCGGAAGGGGCGTACTGGCACTGGCCTGTTTCAGGTCGAGGGGTACACCGCGGCGAAGGGGTGCCGGGAAATGAAGGTCAAGTCCGTGCATGACTTGATCCTTGTCAACGCGTTGTACCGGCCTGCCACCATCGACAGTGGATACACGAGCCAGTTCTTAGCCAACCGGCAAGACCCATCACAGGTGTCCTACCCGCACCCGATCTTTGAGCGTCACCTCGCAGAGACCCACGGAGTTCCGTGCTTTCAAGAGCAAGTGCTCGCCATCCTGCGCGACCTGGGGATGCCAGTCGTCGAACTGAACGCCTTTCTCAAGGCCGTCAAGGGCAAGCACGCTGTAGGAGGAGTGTCGGCTGAGTCCACTGCGATCTTCGATCGAAACAGGGCGCGGTTCGGCGGATTGTGCGAGGCAGTTGGCATGAGCGATCAAGCAATCGAGGTGGCGTGGGAGTTGGTCGAGGGCTTTGCGTCGTACGGTTTCAATCGCGCCCACGCCACGGCCTATTCACTCCTGGGGTATCAGATGGGATACCTGAAGACTCACCACCCGGTCGAGTTCCATGCGGCCTTGCTTGAAACGTCTGTCGGGTCGCCGAAGGAAGACGCGTATGTCGCAGAGACACGTCGCTGCGGTGTCCCGGTCCTCGGCGCTTGTGTCAACAAGTCGAAGGAGTTGTGGGCGATCGACCCAACGGGTAAAGCAGTTCGACGTGGAATCGCATCGATCAAGGGCGTTGGCATCAAGGCGGCTTCAGCCGTTGTGGCAGAGCAACCGTTCGAGTCCATCGAAGACTTGATTGAAAGGACGCCTGCGCGGGCAGTGACGGGCGGTCGGCAGTGGCCTAAAGACCAGACCTTGACTGGTACGATGGCATCCATGCGCCAGGCCGGAGCGTTGAAGAGTTTGGGTTTGGACCCGCTGTGACCACCCAGAGAGAAAGTGCGATCGACTTTCTTCATTCGCTTGTCAGCTTCCTCGCGACGACTGACCTGCATGAGACGCAAGATGTGGAGCAGATCAATTCGGTTCTGGTCGCTCTGTACACAACCGCATTTTTGCTTGAGCGTGATGGCCAGTTGCTTGAGGCAATGGCATCTGTGTTGATGCAAGCAATCGTTGACGATGAGTTGGACCAAGACAGTGCCCTAACAGTGCTGCGCGTTTGGAAGGAGACCAAAGATGCACCAGAGCAATGATTCTTACGAACAACTGCGTCTGTTCAACCCTGACAATATGGAGGATGTGATCCGTGTCCAAGGCACACCAACTCATGGCGGAGATCAACAAGGCTCTCGGTGCCGGGACGGTCAAGCTCGGAAGTGACGAGTCGCTCGTAGTCGGCAGGCTTCCGACCGGCATCTTGCCGATCGATCACATCCTCGACGGGGGAGTTCCGACCGGCCGCTTCACAGAAATCTTCGGGGCATACAGCACGCTCAAGAGCTACATCGCCCTGTCGTGCATCGCTCAGACACAAGCCTCCGGCGGTGTGTGTGCCATCGTCGACACTGAGCACGCTTTCGATCGCGGGTGGGCGGAGTCAATCGGGGTCAACACAAACGAGTTGATCTACCAGTCGCCGCAAACTGGCGAAGAAGCGGTCGACGTTACCGAGGTGCTCGTCCGCAACGATGTCGACCTCATCGTCTGGGACTCAGTTGCTGCGACCCTCCCGCAGACCGAGTCCAACAAGAGGCTTTCCAACGAAACAGTTCAACCAGCCCGGCTGGCGGCACTGATGTCGCTCGGGATGCGGAAGTTGACGGCGGCCAACAAGAAGACAGCGATCGTGTTCATCAACCAAACTCGGCTCAATGTCGGCGTTGTGTTTGGCGACCCTGAGACAGTTCCAGGCGGCAAGGCGCTCCCGTACTACGCGTCATACCGCTTGGCTCTTCGCAAAGCAGGCAAAGAGAAGGAGTCGACAGACACCTATGATTCGGCGGGCAAGAAGGTGAGTGTCAACACGGTGGTCGCTCATAAGATCCGTGCCACGCTTGAGAAGTCAAAGCTGTCGGCTCCATCCAAAGACGTTCTGTTCACGTTCGATCTCCGCACTGGGAAAGTCGACGAGATCGGCTATGCCGCAGCGGCAGGACTTGAGTGTGGCATTGTCAAACATGAAGGTAGGTCGTGGTGGATCGACGAGAACCAGAAGGTCGTGGGGGCAGAGAAGTTCCGTGGCTGGCTAGCGGACAACCCAGAGCAGATCGAGAGGATCAAGCTGGCGGTCTTGGGACAAGATGGAAGCCCAGGACCAGACAGCAAGACGGAAGAGTCGTAGAGAAGCAGATTGCGAAGAAGATGGGTGCTCGGCTGCACCCAAACTCTGGCGCTCTTCGCATCAAGCACGACGCCTCAACGGACGATTGCCTCATCGAGATCAAGTCGGCGAGAAAGAGCTACGCGCTCAAGTCGGTTGACCTTGACGAGTTGTGGGTCAGGGCTGCCAGACAAGGCAAAGATCCTTTGTTCGTAGTCGAGTTCGAGCATCTCGGCGTAACGGCCAGCATCACGATCACGAAAGATGTCAGGAGGAAGAGTGAGTCTGTCTAAGCACATCAAGATCGCCAAGCGGAATTCGACGATCACACCCAGGTTGATGGGTTGGCTGTCGTCGCACGGCGAGGTCAAGCTCGAAGACCCAGTGACGACAGAGCGCGTCCTCCAGATCCTTGCGCCGTCGGATCATGACAGGTCGGGTGTGTTTCATCCGTCGCAACTGTACGAGTGCGAGCGAAAGCAGTTGTTCGAGTTCGACGGCCTGCCCAAGTTACGCAAGTATGACCCGACGCTCCAGAACCTGTTCAACGACGGGCACTTCCGACATTTGCGGTGGCAGGTCATGCTGCTCAACGCTGGGATCTTGACCGACATCGAGGTGGCCGTGTCGATTCCCGAGTTGCGTTTGGCCGGATCGATGGACGGTGCCAACTTTGTCGACGGATGGATGTTCGAGTTGAAGGGCACGAGCCAATTCAACACGGTCATGCAAAAGGGCGCGATGCCCGCCCACATCCAGCAGGTCCACGCCTACCTGTTGGCGTCTGGCCTTGAGAAGGCAATCATCGTCTACGAGGACAAGTCGTCACAGCAGTGGCAAGAGATCGAGGTCATCCGAGACGAGGAGAAGATCGAGGAAATCTTGTCGATCTTGAAGCGTCTCAACACAGCTATAGACAGCGACCAACTACCGGAGATGCTCGATGAGTGCAAGAATCAAACGGGCCGATTTGCTCGGTGCCCATACGCCACAGTGTGCAGTGGGTTTGAGCGCCGAAGCGAAGTCGTTGAGGCCGTTGCAGCTTCCAGGGGGATTGCCGACGGTCTCGGAGATGAGGGATGAAGTCGATGGGTATCTAGCCGTGCTCTTGGGCCACACGCCTCCCCCGTTCGACAATGGCGTGATGACGCTGCTGGAGTACGCCGGGGCAGTCCATGCCAGAGGTGTCGAGCTATCGATGTACCTGTCGCGAGCCGAAGCCGACGGCGTCGTGTCTCGTGGCAGTAAGGCGTACAAATTCCGCACTGGCGAGTTGCGGAGCTTCATTGAGTTGGCAAGTCGCGCAATTGATCTCGGGAGTAGGAGGCTGACGGCAGCAAAGCTCGATTATGATCAAGCGGGTGGAGCATGAGCCAGTGGTAATAGGAGTCGACCCAGCTTCTACTAAGCTGGCGTTCGTCGCCCTGTTTCATGGGCAGCACCGAGTTGCTTTTTACAACCGAATCGGCAGTTCAGGTGCGGGAGCTAGTGCCGCTGGTTGGGGTCACGCTCAATACTTCGTCGAGACAATCAAGTCAGTCTGGCCAAACTCAGACATTGTTTGCTTTGTCGAGCAGCCTGTCCTGGGGCGTGGGGGAGTACGAGCTACAATGGTTCAGGCATTCACTTCAGGAGCAGTTCAAGGCGCTCTTTACGATGCTGGTTGCGATGTGCATTTAGCTAACCCTTCCACATGGAAGAAGCGCGTTGTTGGAAAAGGGAACGCCACGAAAGATGATGTATCCAAGTGGTTACGATCCAGATGGCCTTCTCTCCACACCCAAGCAGGAGGAAATCAGGACATCGTTGACGCTTCCTGCATTGCCATCTACGGCCAACAGATTTGCCGAGAAAGAATGGGCGAATCTAGCGGCATGTAAAGGGCAGACCGTCGTCTTCTTCAGGCATTCCTGCAATTCGCAGTGCAAGACACACGCGGCGGGGTGCGACAGAATCAAGACTGTCAGGAAGTGCAGGGCTGTCTGCGCCTCTTGCCCAGTGTTAGTTCACTGCCGGATATGGGCAGTCAACAACGCCGGAGACGTTCCATTCGGCATGTTTGGCGGGATGACAGAACGAGAGCGGCTTATTCTGGCTCAAGTCCTGGAGGTTGATTGCAGCGTCAACTAAGCTGGGCCGCAATCTTGTCGAGGAGTCTCTGATGGCAGAAACTGGCCGCAACTTGTTTAGCGAAGCAGGCGTCACTGGCTTGCGCCGTAGCGGCGGCTACATTCAAGAGGAGTTCTTGCCGCAGCTTGCCGGTTACCGCGCTATTCAGGTTTTCCGAGAAATGCGCGACAACGACCCGGTAGTAGGTGCGATCCTCTACGCGATCGACAAGCTCGTGCGCCAAGTTCCCTGGCGAGTTCAACCGGCCTCGACCAAACTCGAAGACCAGAAGGCCGCGAAATTCTTGGAGTCGTGTCTCATCGACATGAGCACGACCTGGGAAGACACGATCTCAGAAATCCTCTCGATGCTTGCCTACGGCTGGTCCTTTCACGAGATTGTGTACAAGCGTCGACTTGGGGACAGTCGAGATTCGACCAAGAAGTCGAAGTACGACGACGGTCTTATTGGCTGGCGCAAGTTGCCCATTCGTGCTCAAGAGACACGCCAAGAGTGGCAGTTCGACGAAACCGGCGGCATCCAAGCGCTCATTCAGTCGGCTCCGCCGTCGTATGACCTGACCGTCATTCCAATCGAGAAAGGACTGCTCTTCCGAACGACCACGATGAAGAACAACCCAGAGGGTCGTTCGGTGCTGCGTAACGCTTACCGCCCGTGGTATTTCAAGAAGCGGTTGGAAGAGATCGAAGCCATTGGAGTCGAGCGTGACCTCGCCGGTTTCCCTATCATGTACGTTGATCCTGATATCATGCGCGATGACGCGCCTGGTTGGAAGCAGATGATCTTCAACGACTACAAGGACGCCGTGGTCAACATCCGCCGGGACCAACAGGAAGGACTGATCCTTCCGGCGATCTACGACGACAGTGGCCACCCGCTGTATCGCCTAGAACTTCTGTCTGCTGGCGGTTCTCGCCAGTTCGACACGAACACGATCATCACTCGCTACGACCAGCGGATTGCCACCACAGTCCTGGCGGACTTCATCTTGCTCGGGCAAGCCAATCACGGCTCGTACGCTTTGAGTTCGGACAAGACCAACTTGTTCGCAGTGTCGATCCGTACATGGCTGGAGATCATCAAGAACGTCATGAACCAACATGCCGTTCCTCGCCTCTTCTCGGTCAACAAGATGAAGCTCCAGAAGCTCCCTGAGTTGGCTTATGGCGACATCGAGACTCCGCCGTTGACTGAGATTGGCACGTTCATCCAGCAGTTGGCCGGAGCAGGCGCACCTCTGTTCCCAGACGACTTGCTCGAAAACCACCTTCGCAAGATGGCACATCTGCCAGAAAGACGGGAGTCCGCAGAAGGAGCGGTCGAGGATGCAGCCAAGCAGCAGCAGCAGAAGACAGTTGCTGCCAACCCTCAGACAGAAAGTGCCCCGAAGACACCCGAGGGTGTCAAGCAGCAACCGCAGCCGAAGCAGCAACCGAAGCAGCAGCCTGCCGAAGGTCTGAAGCCAAAGGGCTGACGACGTGCCTACATTCGAAGACTTCTCATCTGAGCAGTTGCTAGAGGATGTCATTACGGCCGCCCTGGAATACGAGGGAGACTTCAAGAGCAAGTTCTTGGAATTGCTGGAAGAGGCAGCCGAGAACCCCGTCATGCTTGACCTTTTGCGCGACATCGCCGACGGCGTGTACATCGAATACACGCCGGGCATCGAGGAAGAGCTAGCCAAGATCGACATCACGATCGACCAGCTTGGAGAAATCCTCAATGAGGCTATGACATCGGTCGGGCAGAAGACGATTGACTCGATCGGATTCGACATCCAGTTCGACATGACTAGCCCCGAGGCGATTGATTACGCCGGTCGTATGAGCGCCAGGCTTGTAACGAATGTCGGGCAGGCGATCAAAGACTCGATCCGTGACGTGGTGCAGGAAGTCCTCAGAAACGACATGACGCTCTCGCAGATGCGCCGGTTCGTGAAGCAGCGTGTCGGGCTATTGCCTTCTCACTCAAGGGCCGTCACGAACCTCTACAACAACCTGATCTCGACATCGGGGCCGCAGACCGCCGCCAAGAGGGCAAACGAGTACGCCAATCGACTCCGCAATTACCGAGCCGACATGATCACTCGGACGGAGATCGCTACCGCCCAGAGCTACGGCCAGTTGGCAACGTGGCAGCAGTTCCTCCGCGATCGTGTCATCCCACCGGACAGTGTCCGAATCTGGATGACCGCGCAGGACGAGCGGGTGTGCGAATTCTGCGGGCCGATGCACCTGGCCACCGCCCCAGTCGACGGGGAGTGGGTTGTGCCGCTCCAGAGTGGCGGCATGGGGTCAGTCAGTGTGCCGACTGACATCCACCCGAATTGCCGATGCGCCTCGGGCCTGACCTTCCCGGTCGGTCGGATGAACGAGTTCTTGTCCAAGCACGGTGTGTCCGGCTTCGAGATTTGGAACCTCAAGAAGCACTACAAGGGCACCAAGTTCGACCACGACCAAGGGTCGCACGCAGGCACACGCCGCAAGGAACGCAACGTGGCGAACGCTACCGCCACAGGTTTCGCCCCTGTCTGGAAGGCTTTCTTGGAGCACGCCGACGCTGTCAAGTTCATCAACGAGAAGTACGGCGGCAAGTTCGACATCCCCGACATGGATGATGTCTATTCAGTAAAATTTAGAGGCGACCCGTCGGCCGGAGAACTTGCCAAGGAAGCGCTGGCAGAAGAAATCGGCAAAGCCATTCTCGAACAAATGACACCAGAAGAGCTTCAAGAAGCGTACCAACAGTTTGCTCTGCTTACGAAAGACATTGGGGCTTTCGGCACCGTGCAACTAGACGAAATCGTTAGCCCTCATTACACGAGCCATCTCGACATTCTTGAGTTCTTGGGGCCGGACAAAACTTGGTCTTTAGGAAGATACGGTGTTGAAAGCTTAGGGCCAGATCAAACTGCTGCACTAATCAATCTAATGGAAGAGGCTGGAATAAAGCCAGGAGGTCTTACCTCTAACCCAGGGGCACATCAAAACAGTGTTGTTGTAGTGTGGCCAGAAGACTTGAGCGGCAATATTCAGTTGTTAGACCCAATTACTATGGACGAGTTAGCAAACGTCCCAGCATTGCCTAGATCCAGCGATTCTTTTATAGACGAATCCTATAGGGTGGTTGCTTACTTTGGGTTATTGAGCCAAGCCAATAGATTGACAGTCAAGCAGACTGTTGACGCGTTCAGGTCTAACCCAGAGCTTCTACAGGCGTTCAATGACGCTGGGTTCCGCATCGGACGAACAATGCACGAAACTAACACGGTGACTGTAGACATCAACAGATCCAGGCCCGCTCACACGCTGGAGCCAGGCATACACAAGGCCATCGGGTCAGGCATTGTCAACGCATGGGCTATCTCGTCGCAGTCGATTGGCAGCCGCTTGTTGGGTCGAGCAGTAATAAGCGAGTTTGGCGCATCTAACAAGCTTGACCCTGACGACACAACAGAGCGTGCAATCAACAATCGCCAAGCTAGTGGCGAAACAGATTCGCTTGAGAAGCTCTTCCGAATTGCTGCCGTGCGACAGTACGAGATGACTCAAAGAGCACTCAAAGCCGCTGGAATCACACACGTCGATCTTGTTCGGGGTATGTCAATCAGTCAACCCGTGAAGGGTGTGCGGGAGTCGGAAATGCGCGCTCTCTCTTCGTGGTCGACTGAAATGAAAACTACTAGGTCGTTTGCCGGTTGGCTCGGCGATGGTCAACCAACCTATGTCAGTGCTCGATTCCCAATTGAACGAATTTTCGCAACCCCGTTGACGGGCATTGGCTGTTTCCATGAAGCCGAGTTTGTGGTGCTAGGGGTGCCTGGAACTGACAATGTGTTCTTCATACCTGAACGTGAAATCGAAGAACTCAAGTACTATGGGTCAATGGACGGGAGAGAGAAAGTCATCTTCAAGGAAATGGAGTTCCCTGAAGCGACCGTACTCGGCACAGTGACCAAGGCCATCGTGAAGCCGATCTGGATCGACGAAGACATCATCAACGCTGACTGGATCAAGGTTGCGGGAGTTGATCTGCCCGGGGTCGAGACGGCCGAGGACTACATCGAATACTACGGCCTCGATACCGACGAGGCGCTTGCCGCCCATATCAACGAGGTCAAGTCGCTCCCGTACTGGGTGGGTGTCCCGTCCGAGATCAAGGATGGCCTTGCTAGCGTCCGCCTCTCCAAGCACTTAGACGGTCAGCACGACCAAAAGAAGCACGGCAAATGGGCGAAGAGCTACACGGGTCATCCGGCGCTAGACGATGTGATCGCCAGTTTCCTTGACTCCTCTTTGTCTTGGGATGAGCAGTGCAAGATTGGGAACACCTCTGCTGCGGATATAGCAGGGTATTGCGCCGTAATAGCAGACGAGTTTACGGCTTACGCCAAAGAGCGACTGCCTGAAGGTTGGCGTGTCTACACCACACACACCAATATTGAAGAGATGGGATATACGCCGTCCGGCGATCCTAGCGGCTATGTGTTGGACGAAAACGGGAATGAAGTTTTGGGATTCTACTTTGAGCACGCCGTAAATTCGGTGTACCCGCCTGGTGCTAATTTCCCGATCGAGATTGATTTCACTGCCAAGCAGTACGGATATGACGCACCTGTCTTGGTTCACAAATCCATCAAGAAGCACGCCGAGCACAACCAAGACGATCACGGAAATTGGGCGAGGGGTGTAGTAAGTGGGTGGACACGCGGCCAAAGAAGCGCTGCAAAGATTGCCGTCATCAAAGAGTGGAATCGGCTAGTGGCAGTAGCCAAGAAAAACGGCGAGTACATCGGGTTTATGTACGGCTCGTTGAAGTCAGAGGTTTACCAAGACTCCACAATCGAAACGGCTTATGTCGTAGGCAAGTATCGCCGCCAAGGTGTAGCTGCCGATATGCGCGAAGCCCTAGTGGCGGCGGCGGGTGACGAGTTCTCAGGAACACCTTCAAACATGAGTCGTGATGGGGCAGCGTTTATGTCTGCCGTGTCTGGGAAGCAGTACAAGCCCACTGATGATGTTCAGAGTGGAGAGTTTGGATACCTGCTTGAGTCGTATGGGGAGAAGGCAAGCGAGCTTCTATCCAAGCACGCCGAGCACAACCAAGACGATCACGGAAACTGGGCCAGAGGCGGCAACAGGTATCCATACGACAAACAGTTCATTAGAGACTCGTCGTTTGTCGCTAGCCAATTCGGGTCAGACCTCCCCACATCCAAGGATGTCATGGAGGCGATGTTCAGTGGCGATGACCCGGTCACATCCGAGGAGTTGGATGCAGCCGTCCACCAGTTGAGCTTTGAGCTTGCTTACGCTGGAGAGCCATACGTCAACTTCTCGTTCGACTACTGGTCGGCTGACAGCGAGCAGGACATCGCTCAAGCAGTCGTTGAGGCAGTCAATCAAGACTGGGCGGGCGATGTCAGCGATCCAGGTCCGATCTTCTATTCGCAGCTTGCTGCCGAAACGATCAGTGAATTGACAGGCATCAAGTTCGACACAAGGCACCTGACCGAGGAGCAAGTCAAGGTCTACTCGGACATCGTCAACAACCCTGAGAAAGCGAAGGCCGTTAGCTTCTTTCGCAAGGTGGCAATCGCCCAGTACAAGTTGACGCAGCAGATGTTCGAGCGTTCTGGCATCACTCACTTGCAGGTGTGGCGCGGTGTGTCAGCCAAGAAGGATTCGCCATTCCTCTCTAACCAAAGCGACGGCAAGCCGTTCTTGCAGGCCGAAATCGAAGACAGGGCGTTGAGCAGTTGGTCGACCAACTACAGCATCGCCAAGCGATTCGGGTGGATCAATTCGCCATCGTACAAGCAACTAATCATGCACCAGATTGTTCCTGTTGAGTTCGTCTTCTCGATGGCAGGGCAGCGCGGAGGCACTACGACTCTTGGTGCAGCATTGGAGGACGAGGTCGTCCTGTTTGGAGGCTTCGGAGAAGTGAACGTGTTTGTCGACTGGAAGACGTACGACGAGACTCGTGTTCGCGACATCCTTACCGGCAAGAAGGTCTTTGAGAAAGTCCCCTCGAAAGTCGTGTCGGGGTCAGGCGATCCATTGATGCATTGGGGCTTGGTCGACAAAGCCAACAAGCTCAAGAGGCAGAAGGTCGATCTGACCGACGACAAGAACGCCAACTGGATCAAGTCGCTTGCGGAAAGGGACCAATGATAATCCACACCGACCAGATGGTCCCTCCGGCTGTCACTGATGCTTGGCCGGACATGGTCCCGTCGCACGGACTTTCGATTGTCACGGGGCTGTGTCCAGATGGCTCCGAGCGATTGATGGTCGCGTGCTCAACTCACACGCCACCTTGGGTGCTACTTGGATTGCTTGAGGCAGCAATCATGCAGGTCACCGACTACATCGATGCCATCCCAGATTCGTGACGGCTATTGGCGGCTGCGAGTTGCCTCACTAATATCGCCGGAGTGAAGCGCGCTGTCGGGCAGATTACCAAAGTCGATGAAGACCAACGCTTGGTGTTCGGGTGGGCCTCGATCATCAAGGACGAGGTCGGCAAAGTTCTTCTCGATCGACAAGACGATTACATCGACGACGAGGCCGAGTTGGAGAAGGCGGCTTACTCGTACGTCTTGCATTCTCGTGACGGCGGCGAGATGCACATTCGTAAAGGTGTGTCGACAATGGTCGAGTCCATTGTCTTGACCAAGGAGAAGCAGGCAGCCCTCGGAGTCCCTGAAGGCTCCATGCCAGTCGGATGGTGGATTGGCTTCCGAGTCAATGACGACCGTGTGTGGAACCAAGTCAAGAAGGGCGAGTACATCGGCTTCTCAGTGCATGGGACTGGCCAGCGCAAGCGCCAGCAGATTGCGATGTCTGATTTCACTGAAGTCGAGAAGAAAGATGGAGACATGACGGTGTGCAAAGAGTGCGGTGCGAAAGTCCGCAAGGGCGAAGCGTGCAAGCGGTGTGGCGCGATGGAGAAGAGCGGAGACTGCGGGTGCGGGTGTGGCGGTTCAGTCCAAAAGGGTGGAGTCGCTGTGTCGAAGCGGATTCTGTCTGTCATGTCCAAGGCGCAGTCCGCCAAGCAGGGCAAGGTGTCGAGAGTCATGCGCGAGTTCGAGGCGGGAACGCTAAAGACCTCTAGCGGCAAGCGTGTGACCAATCGCCGTCAGGCAATGGCGATTGCAATGTCTGAAGCGGGCATGTCGAAGGGCGACTGTGCCGGTCACCCGTTCCGCGGCAACCAGCACACTGGCGGCAAGCCGGGTCAGGGAGGCTGTGGCACTTCCGGCGGTGGAAAGGGCGGCAAGA
>Ga0070749_10000685_pt1 | contig 22811 bp, 38 predicted proteins | sample VirMetDEL_Nov_18_FD_75180 | JGI IMG/M metagenome (GOLD analysis project Ga0070749, IMG submission 75180) | Aqueous microbial communities from the Delaware River and Bay under freshwater to marine salinity gradient to study organic matter... | ecosystem: Environmental > Aquatic > Marine >...
AGTTAGAGATAATCACACCACATTTAACAAATACTCGAGTGTGTCTAGATATTGGTGCTCACATAGGAGCAACTGCAATCAAATATTCTAAAATTTTTGATACAGTACACGCATTTGAACCAATTTCACACCTATACGGTTTATTAGAAGAGAATACAAACAATTTCGAAAATATTACTATACACAATGTAGCAGTATCAAATATAGATGGTACAGTAAAAATATATGAAAACTCTAAAAACTCTGAATCGAATGTAGTCCTCCATGATGATACATTATCCTTAATTGAAGGCAGAAAGAATACTCGATTTAATACAGAACCTAAAGAAGTAAATAGTAGAACAATCGATAGCTATAACTTTAGTAATGTAGATTTTATTAAAATTGATGTTGAAAGATATACCGTTCCGGTTTTAGAAGGAATGATAAAAACATTAAAGAATAATTCTCCGATATTGCAACTCGAAGTAGATAACATACCTAGCATAAATTCTAGAACCGCTAATTTATTAGAACCTTTGGGTTATAAAACATTTAAAAAACTATCAAGTGATTGGTTTTATAAAAAATGAAAACATTGATCTATCAATATTGGGATGGTACCGAAAGACCAGGCAATACTGCTGGAGTTGAATTAATGAAAGCATATGCAGATAGAATCGGCGCTGATCATGTATATGAGAAAAATGCTCAATTTGTTACTGACATTGGTCCTTATTCTTCAAGTTACGGGTTATTAAAACCCATTTACGAGTATGGCGATTATGATTACGTAATGTATGCAGATTGTGATGTAGTCCCTCGAGATAATTGTAATGAAAATATATTTGAGGAATTTGGTGACTATGACCTTGGTATCTGTGAAGAACCAAATGCACCACTAGCTCGTAAGAAATACACGATAGGCGGTGGTATTAATAACAAGAATGATGAAGCTTGGGTAGACTTAATTGAACGCAAATGGAAAGTGGTTATGCCTCGTACCGAAGATGGTCTTCCAAAGGTATACAACTCTGGTATGGTATTATGGTCAAAGACTGGTATGGAAAAAGCTAGAGATAGATTATATGATTTTAAAAAATATGTTAATTTGATTAATGTATTTAAATTACCACCATTCTATACGTGTGATCAACATTATATTCATGCAATGCTTGAGGTTTGTGATTTTAATTGGTTACAGATGCCGTACAAATGGAATAGCTCAGTCCATTACGATCCTGCGGTTAAAATACAACCAAGGCCTGTTATTGATCTTAGAAAAAAAGATTATAATTTTGTACATATTCAGTTAAACGGTGCTGATAATTTTGATAAAGAAAAAATCCACACAATAGTTAATAAACCGGTAAAGGAATGGAATCTATGAGTAAAATTTATAATTACACATATGATGAATATATTAAGGCGCAAAAAGATCTTACAGATTTTAAATACGGCCGTATTGTATATGGAAGAAAATGAAAAATTTAATATTACAACATTGGAATGGTCCTTTGCCTTTATGGGCAGAGAAATGTAGACAAAGTGTTTCGGATTATGCAGAACAGATTGGTGCGGATTATCAGTTACTATCTGGCTATCCATTTATAACACCACCTCAAAAATTTGATGTTAAACCTTGGACTGTTATACAAAAGATTCATATGATAGATTCTGTATATGATGTATACGAAAATGTTTTAATGCTAGATATGGATATGATGGCAATAACACGTTTCCCTGTTGATAATATTTTTAATCATGAAGGAATTGGCCGCTTACATTTAAAATCAATGTCCGGGTTAAATAATAGTAGATCTAGATTATGGCCTAAATTATATAAGGAAGGTGCTCCTGCATTTTTTGGTAATTGTGTAAAATTAAATAAAAGTGAAAGAATAGCATTAAGAAATGTTTGCGATAAAGAAGAAATTATAAATGCATCTAATGATGATATACCACCAAATGATGAAATCATAATGCATTATTTAATGTGTAAATCAAATATTTTAGAACATAAAAAGAAATTAGAATTACCACATAATAAATTTTGTGATTTAGTTGAAGAGGCACATCCAGAAGCCACTCTAATTCATTTTTGCGGACCTAGGAAAAATAGTATAAAATGAAAAATTTAATCGTACAACACTTTCATCCACAATATGAAAACGTTGGTAAACCAATGCCGTGGATTGTGAAAAAAAGTACGGATAATATAAGACGATATGCAGAACAGTTGGGTGCTGAATATAGATTATTAGATGGTGAACCATTTAGAAAAGGCTTACGTGCACAATGTCAAAAGCTTTGTGTGTTAAATGAAGAATTTGACGAGTACGATAATATTGCTGTATTTGATACAGATATGTTTTTAGTAAATGGCTGTAAAGAAAATATATTTAAAGCAAAAGGAATTGGTACTCATCCGGATGTTCACAAAACAAGAGTTATGGGAGATTTTCAAAGGGCATTTCCAAAATTGGCCAATCCAGATTATCCTATATTATCCGGATCTGCATATTCTTTTCCCAAAGAATTTAGACAATTAATGCGTAAACAAATTAATTCCGGAATGGAATCAGTATTTCAATTGATAAGCCCAAAACCTTTTGTTGATGAAGGTATTTTACACGTATTGATGCAAAAAGCAAAATTTAAACTTGATCATTATCTAGATGAAAGATGGTCATATAGTAGCTATTTACCAGAGTTAACCAAGGCATATATAATTCATGTGCGATATACTCCACACAAAAAAGGCGGGCCCATCGACATGCGAGATGAAAATTGTAAAAAACTAATTAATAGTGGTATTATATCATGAAAGCTTATATTATATGTGTGAAAGGAAATGAAATTTCAGAAAAGGGTGCGGATATCTGTATTACCTCATCTAAAAAAGTACGAAATGAATTTAAAATTGAAATATTTGATGCAGTAACTCCATCCATGGCTAATGTTGTGTTAACTGGTAATGGTTTAAAATGGAAATATCCATGGGAAGGTCAGGAAACTGATTTAAAAACTGGCTTAATCAAATCTGCATATCCTACAAAGGTAAAAGAAAATAGAATTGCATGTGCAATGAGCCACTGGTTATTATGGAAACAATGTGAAAAATTAAATGAACCTATTTTAATTTTAGAGCACGATAGTATTTTTATTAAGCGTTTAGATTATGATTCAATTCTAAAAAGTAACTATGACATTATTGGTATTAACTCCCCTGCGTCAGCTACACGTCGTGCACATATGTTCCATGATATTATACAAGAACGGACCGCATGGATACAACCAGTACCAGATATTGACGAATTTAATGTTCCACAAGGTCTTGCGGGAAATTCGGCATATATAATTAAACCAGATGGGGCTAAAAATGTTATTAAGGCAAGTAGAGATCATGGTGTTTGGCCAAACGATGCTTTAATGTGTAAACAAATTATTCCTAATATGGGTGTTACTAAAACATATTTTACTAGAATTCAAGGATTACCATCAACAACTGTGAATTAAATTATGAAAAAATCAGAATTAAAAAATATTACAATACTGGAAGAATTTCACAAAGAAATTTATAGACAGCAAGAAGAAAATCATAGAGAACACTATTGTGCTATTCATCATGCTGTTGTGAAATACTGGAACGAAGGTAAATGTGAATCATATATTGAACTTGGTGTTCATCAAGGCGGTACTGCATCTAATATTTTATTGCAAAAACCCAAAAAGGTTGTCCTTGTTGATAAAAATTTAGATTTATATAGAGAGCATTTAGAGCCAATTGCAATTCATTATTGTGATCAACATAATATTGAATTAAAAACAAAAGAATGTGAATCAATTGACCTAGAAGCAATTGAATTGAATTGTGATATGCTTTTAATAGATAGTTATCACAAACCAGATTATATGCTACAGGAATTATCCACACATGCACACAATATTAAAAAATATATAATTGCACATGATACATATGCAGTAAGGTCATTGCATAAATGCTTGGAAGATTTTGCTATAAAAAATAAATGGAAAGTTTTAGAATATAATAAACAAAACGTTGGTTATACAGTATTGGGAAGAAAATGAAAGCATATGTAATTACAATTATGGATAATGAACAGTCTGTAAAGTCTGCAGAAAGATGTATCAGATCTGGTAAAAAATACGGACAAGAAATTGAAAAGCACAAAGCATTTACTCCTAAGGATAATCCGTTTTATATTCTACACACCAAAGGAATTCAACCTTCTTTCTTTTCCGAAAAATATTCCAGGCAATTGAATTGTGCAGCTGCATTTTTATCACATCATTCTTTGTGGGAAAAAGCAGTAAAAGAAAATGAATCAGTTATGATTTTTGAGCATGATGCTGTAGTAATTGGTTATTTACCAACCGAAGAGAATTTTAAAGGTGTGATGACTTTTTCAAAACCTTCATATGGTAGATTTAATACTCCTATTAAAATTGGCGTTGATGGGTTAAAACAAAAACCATATTTTGGTGGAGCACATGGTTATATGGTTAACCCTTGGGGTGCAAAAGAATTAATTGATAAAGCAAAGACAATGGGTCGACCAACGGATGTTTATTTAAATTTAGAAACATTTCCATGGTTGGAAGAATATTATCCATGGGCCTGTATGGCAGTTGATGGATTTACAACAATCCAAAAAGAAGAAGGCTGTCAAGCAAAACATAATTACAAAGATGGATACGAGATAATTGATGCCTAAAATAATTGAAGAATTGGTTATAACCGGTTGTGATTCTAAAACTGAATGGCAATTACCTTGGTTTTTGGATAACTATTTAAAACATAATAGAATTCCAATATGTGTTGCAAATTTTGGTGTTACAGAGGAAACAAGACAATGGTTAGCAACACACCCATTTATCCATTGTATAATGGACTTAAAGGAAACAAGTGACATTAAAGCATGGTTCTATAAACCAACTGCAATGTTTCATTTACCTGCTAAAAAAGGTGTTTGGCTAGATACAGATTGTCAAGTGCTTGATAACATTGGTAAAATATTCAGACTTATTGAACAAGATAAACTCTTAATGGCAGTTGATAGACCTTGGTTAAAACGGCGTGGTGAATTATGGCATAATAGTGGAGTTGTAGGATGGACTGGTAGACCAGAAATTTTACAAAAATGGATTACTGCAATTAAAGAAAATCCTAATGTTGGAGATCAAGAGGTTTTACATAGTATTCTAAACCCTATCACTATGATGAAATATATAAAAGAGTTACCAAACGAATATAACTGGTTAAGATTACAAATTGAAAATGATGGAGAAGACAGTCCTAGTAAAAAAATTGTACATTGGACTGGTGAAAAGGGTAACGATCGTATTAGAGGAATGATGAAAGTTATGGAGGCTTTAAGTGCCTAAAACAGTACATGTTATTGGTAATGGAGATTCTGCTACATTTTTTAATGAAGCGCCTAGGAAAGGATTAAAATTAGCCTGTAATTTAGCCCCATTTCCTATTGAAAATTGTTATGCTTCATGCATAGTAGATTTTAAAATGATGAAAACGATACACAGTAAAGTTGTTGATATACCTGGTGAATGGATCCTTGGTGCAAGACCAAAAATATATATGGAAAAAAATCCAGGTTTTAGAATGCAAAGAGCACATCAAATTAAAATGTTCTATACAAAACTCCCAAAATATGCTGGAAACTATACCGATTTTAATTGTGGTCATATGGCAGTATACTGTGCTGCAGAATATCTAAAAGCAGATGTAATCCATATGTACGGATTTGATTCTATTTTTGATTTTAATTTAAGAAGTTATACAGACACATTTATTAACTCCGATCGAGGCAATATGAATAATAATCGGTTGTCAACAAATTGGAGGCCTTTATGGATGAATATGTTTAAGGACTTTGATGGTTCTGGTAAAAACCAAAAGATTGAATTTGTTTTACATCACATGCATGATAATCTAAAATTTAATATTGGTAAAAATGTTATTATAGAAAAATACGGTCGTAGAGGTGAAATAAAACCTCCAAAGGAAAAATCGGAAAAGGCCTGGCAACCGCCGGCAAATGGGATAATGTAAAAAAACACTTTACATTGTCAATACATTGTGTTATAATAAACATAATGGAGGATAATATGATTTTTGTAGAAGGTGGCAGTAAACGTCAAAGAGAAGTGACTTATCAAGCAGTTCAGTTTGCTTGGGCAGAATTGATGCCAAGGATAAAAAAATGTATTATCAATGTTGAATTAAAGCGATTGAAAGGTTATGACGGTACTTGTTTAGATACCGGCAATCGTGAATACCAAATAGAAATCAATAAAAAGCTTAGTCTAGGTGATAACTTTCTTACAACAATTTTTCATGAAATGGTTCATGTAAAACAATATGTGAGGAAGGAACTTTTTAGCGATGTTAATTTCTATAAAACACGAGAAGAATATTTAAATTTACCTTGGGAAATTGAAGCTTATAAAATGCAGGAGGTATTATTAGAAAGATGGGACAGTTTAAAGACCACCAACAATCGGAGTTGGAATTATTCCGTAGGGAAATTCTTAATCGGGAAGGTATGATTGAAATCCTACAAAATAATATTAGAGAATTACAAGAACAATTACAAAATTCTTATAAAAGAATAGAGGAGTTAACTAATGAAAAATGTACTCATTGCAACTGCGACCATCGCAGCACTAATTAACACATCTGCAGCTGCAGAAACAGTAACCGATGTAACCAAACGTGTAATTCAAAAAACACCATATCAGGTTGAAGTTTGCCAGGAACAAGCGGTATCTGGAGATAAAACAGCTGATACATTAATGGGAGCTATTATTGGAGGCGCTATCGGTAATAATGTGACTAAGAATGTAGATAATGGTGGTGCTGTTGGTGCATTACTTGGTGGTATGATAGCCCATAACAACAGTAAAGCAACTGGTGGTACTCGACAAGTTTGTAGGCTTGAAACTCGTTACAATGAAGAGGAACGTGTTATCTATTCACACAGTGTGGTAACTTTTACATATATGGGTAAAACATATAGTCTTTCTTTTCAAAAATAATGCATTTTAGGGGTTTACAGATCGGCTTTTTTGGTATATAATATATGTATAATTAAAAAAGAGGAGTTAATTATGTTTACTAAAGATCAAATTGCACTTCAGAAACACATCGAGGCAAAGAATGCCGAAGGTAAAAAGTGGATGGAAGAAAACCCTGGATCATATTATGGGATGACTGTGACAGATCCTGCGCATTGGGCTGAACAAGGTATCACTACTGTCGAACAGTATGAGTACCAGATGGAGTATTACGGTTTGTTTGACTACATTGCAAATGTAACATCAAAGTCACATGCTCGCTACTTACTAAGCCTTTGTTGCACGATGGACGACCTGAATGAAGTGTATATCAACTTTACACAGCCAAAAAAAGAGGTGGCATAATGGAAAATGTTCGTACAGTTGAATTACACGGTGTCAAGTATAGTACACATCCAATTACTGGATATGAGGGTGAACCTTCTGCATTAAAAACAGCATTTGATATTCTGCGTGAAGATTATGAAAAGGATGGAAAAGAAATTATTTCCATGCAGACATATTATAATAGTGGTTATAATAGTGCCACTGATAAAATTGAAGGTGAACCAGAATTTGGAATTGAGGTTGAATACCTCTAAGAGTTTCCCGAAGAGTTGTGATCCTGTCTCGCTCCTCTCTCAGTAGATCTTTCTCTTCGGGAATCCATATAGTCGAGCGGTATTATAAACGCGGTTAAGCCTGTAACGACTTTAAATTTAAGACGCAGGTGGGAAATTATAGAGCGCCCTCACTAGAAAGACTCACCTTATTTGGTTCCGTAGCTCAGTTGGATAGAGCAATTGCCTTCTAAGCAATGGGTCAGGGGTTCGAATCCTCTCGGAATCGCCAATTAAGAGGAGTGTATATGTTTAAAGTTGATGGTGAGTTAATTGAATCGATAAGTATTGGAAATAATAAATATCAATTAAGAACCAATGGTATCTTTATCTATTCTAAAATCTTAAAAACTTGGAGTCCCTATGCAAGAAGAGAAATTAATCGACACTGGCTTAGAATTAAAACAACGAGCAAAGAGATTAAAAATGTCAGAAGCGGCAAGAGCTCGTCGAAAAAGGAATAAAGTAATTATATCAGAAGTTTTAGAAAGAAGATATGCAAAAACTAGACGAATGCGAAAAAATAAATAAAAGAATGGGTTGGTCGCCTAATAGACCCGATAGTCCTTACTGTTAGGGACGATAACACAAAGGAGAATGCATCCTAGATATATAACTAGGCTCTGCTACATTTAGGGAGATTCAATGCTAAAATGGTATGATTATTTGATTGTATGTTTTTTCGCATACACCATAAGCCAGGGATTACTATATAGTTTTTTCTGGGCCATTATAGGTTGGATCTCCTTTATTCAATATATGTATCAAAGGAGAGATGGTAGTGTCTGATGATTTTTTTGATTTTGGTTTTACGGCTGTAGACGAGACTGAACTTCAGGCTGTGCAAGATGCACAGAAAACCGTAGGTGATGTTGAAGTTAAAGCCAATACTACTCAAGAGAAACTAGATCGTCTTTATAATGCAATTGTACCTCTTTTGAATAACCTTAAGAAAAATCCCGAAAAAGAGTATATCTTGTGGCCTAATCGTATTGATAAGGTAGAACAGTTTGAGGAACATCTCCTTAAAATATACCGCTCCTAAACTTTTTTTAAACTATTTTACAAGTAATTGTTTTTATTACATATTTAAGTGCGTTTTTTTGTTTACAGACGCATAAAATTAGTATATAATATACTTATAAAATCAAAGAGGCAATAGAGGAGCTTTTATTATGACAAATCTTGATCTTGGAATTAACTTTATTGATGCTGACGAAGGTGGTTTACGCTTCACTATTATGACAACCGAAGGTGAGATCCGCCGCCGTGCAGACGATATTGAAGATGGCGTACATTGGGTAGAAACATATGGTGTCGCAAATACAGTATACGCTTCTTCTTCAATGGATTTTGCCACCGAAGAATGTTTCGAAACAGATGATGGTGCTAATCAGATGTGGCAGACTATTCTGAATACTGCAGCTGAAGCAAAAATGATGGAGATTGCTTAATGTCTAATATTGTTATTACTAAAAATTCTACTTATGATGAACGTATGCAAGCTATCCGTGAGGCATCTGAAAGATTTGCTATCCGTAAAGCACGACGTGCAAGACTAGCTGCCAGTGCTGCCCGTGTACGTAAGTATGTAGATGAAGTTGATAAACCTGAGCGCAAGAAATTTGATGATATGGTTTCCCGTATGGATGAAAACCATAATCACTATCAAGATGCACCTCAATATGCGGAGAAATATTATGGCGATAAGATGCGCGATACTGTTGCTATGGATAACGATTGGAACTAGTGCTCAAGCACAGGATTGTTTCTATCAACAAGAAACTCAGTATCGAAATGGTAGTGCAATTAATTCAATCACTAAATACGATTGTAAATCCCCACCAAAGGTGATAGTGATTGAAAAACAAAAGGAAGTAAAACAAAGAACCTTTGGTGAATTTTTGTTTGGTGTTGAAGAAAACAGTAATGGAATTACACATTTATTTAGCACCTTGGTCAGTGTAGGAGTTTTATAATGATAAAATTTTGTTTAGGTATGATTACCGGTGGTATAATAGTAGCATATAATCCAGAAGTATTAAATTGGTTTGTCACTTCTGGTATGCGTGATAATATTGTATCTGTTTTACAAGGAGTTTAATATGAAACGGTTAGTACTAATTCCCCTTATTATGTCTGTTGCTGCGTGTGATAAAACTCCACCGGAAACAGCAATGTCAAAACAGATGTTTGAATACAAAAAGGCTCAAGTATCCGAACAGTTAGACTCAATGCCAAAATGGTATACCGATATCCCAAAAGATGATAATGCAGTATATGCTGTTGGTACTGCACAAACACCAGATATGCAAATGACAGTTGATATTGCCATTCTTTCTGCCAAAACTACTTTGGCCGATAGAGCAAACAGTCGACTTCGTTCACAATTAAAATTATATAAAACCAAACTTGGTGTAGATGATTTTGATAGTGTTGTACAAAATAACTTTGAACAAGTCACTCGTAATATTATTGCAGATGCAGATGTTGCAGGTTATACTGTTAAGGAAACAAAACTTGTTCAAAACGGAACACAATTCCGTGCATATGTTCTACTAGAATATAAAGACTCAGTTGCCAATCAAATGATTAAAACTCGACTGGCTAATAATGAACCACTCTATACGGAATTACGAGCAGCAGTTGCATTTAAAGAAATGGACGATGCAGTTGAGGCTCAAAAGGATTCTGAATTAAATGAGAAAAAAGTCATTATTGATAAAGTTATTGGTTTACAAACGCCTAAAAGTGTAGTAGAATAATATCATGTTGGAAAATATGTCTTCAGATAGAATGATGGCTTGTAGAGTTTTTGATGGTGAAATACACAGAATCAAGTCATTATACGAAAATACCCCTCAGTGGACAAATTATTCACATATTATTCAATACCTAGAATCTCGTATTAAGTCCATGAAGGAAAGGGAATACAGTAGATGACAATGCACCTCGTCCGTGGTATGACTACACTTTCTACCCGTAAGCGTAAATCCCGCAAAAAAACCGCTGCAGTGTTAGAAGAAGAACGCAAGATGGCTAAACTCCTCAAGTCACTTGGGTATCATAAAAGTAGTAGTCGCTGGAAAGCTGACCTTCCAGATTATACCGTGGCCGAGACTGTGCCCACCAGCGACCTCATCATGAAAGTAGAAGGTAAGCGTAAGGCTAATCAATATACTGGTGATGAGCTCGCTGGGATAGGCACTCTTCATAAATCAAATATGGTTCCCATTCGTAAGGATAGTAATGATGCACACGAAATTGCTCGTATGCGTAGAGGTTAATATATGGAAATTATTTGGCATATACTGTTAACTGTTTGTTTAGGTTCTACCTGTATTGAACAAGATGTACAACAGTTTGATACTAGAAAAGAATGTGATCAAACGTTAAAAGTATATACTGATATACCACCAGATGGTGATTGGGATATTATCCAGTATGAATGCAAACCAGTTGGTTCAACTTCTACATAGCCCGCGTGATGGAATTGGTAGACATAACGGACTTAAAATCCGTGGACTTAGGTCGTGCCGGTTCGAGTCCGGCCGTGGGTACCAAAAAAAAATGAAATAAAATGCATTTTAGGGGTTTACATTTGCCTAAAAGTGTAGTAGAATATATACACAATCAAAAAAGAGGAGCGATTGTTATGTTGAAATCACCTGTTAAATTTATCATTACCGTTACTATGGAATGTGGTGAGGTTTGGGAAACTATCCGTCACACCAAGGATGGTATGCAGTCTGTAATTGAAGATGTTCTGGCAGACGCAGCTGTAGTTAAATTTACTGTTGAGGAGTGTGTATAATGATTAAGGTTTATCAGATACCATCCAAGGTTATGGCGACACAAAATATATTTCCATTTTCATATGGAATGGGTAAATTCAATATTCATGAACATTTAGATAAATATGTTCACGTTGCAGATTTGGATGCCAATACTTTGGATGAGGCCTTTGAAATTGGAAATATTGGACCAGAGAACAAATATACTCGTTATGCCAGAATGCATTCTGTATCAGTAGGTGATATTTTGGTAGAAGAAACAGGTCAAGCACATATTGTTGCATCATTTGGATTTGATGAACTTGAATCAGATTTGGAGGTAATATAATGCCGATGGTAAAACGCAAACAAAAAAAGGTAAGAGCAAGAGCTCGTACCGGTATTGCTGCAGCACCTATTGAAAAAGGTTATGATGCAGTCAAGTATTATTTCCATATGGAATTAGATCGTAAGGATCTTGCAGCAGTAATTAAAACTTATATCAAACGGGTTTACAATAAAAAGGATGCTGCAGCAATTGTTGCAAATCCGGATTACAAGTTTACTGCATTTAGTCACTATTCATGTATTGCATTCTGGATGAATTCAGAATTACCACAAGATGAAAAAACTGAATATTGGGAAAACAGTCTGAAAAAATATTTGGATGGTCTTATCGAATCTGGTAGGATTATTCAGGTAGAAAAGAAAGCAGAAGCCAAAAAAGCAGATAATGTAATTACACTATCTCCTGCACAAAGACTTGCTAATAAAATTTCAAACACTATTATGCAAGATCTACTTGATTTGGAAGATGCATGGATCGAGGGTGAAAAAGCAGAACTCGATATATATCAACAATTTAAAAAGCATGGGTTAAGTGGTTCTGCCACAATTCCAGTGCGTAAAGTGGTTGAGGGATGGTTATTAGATTATGAAGATGCGTTCCACAAGCGTTGTGAACAAGCAGTTGAAGGTTACTCACACCTAAATAAACCAGAACTCAAGCGACGGCTAGCGGAGTGCCAAAAAATGTTGGACGACCTAGACCGTATAAAATCTGCTGCACGGGCTACGCGCGCGACACGTGTTAAACAACCTCGTGCAGCAGACAAACAAATTGCAAGTGTAAAATATAAAAAGGAGGACACAGATTTTAAATTGGTATCAATACCACCAATTAAAATTATAGGATCGTTTAGGTTATATGTTTTCAATGTTAAACATAAATCCTTAACGGAATATGTTACCGAAAGTCCTAACGGCTTTGAAATATCTGGTACCACTATTAAAAATTTTGGACCAACAAGTCGGTCGGTAAAACTTAGAAAGCCACTAGACTTCTTACCATTAGTATTAGGTAAAACACCAAATCAAATTGATAAAGAGTGGAAAAACCTTACTACTAAAACTACTCAACCAAATGGTAGATTAAACGATGATACCATATTAATCAGAGTATTGGATAAATAAATGACAATTGAATCACACTTTTTAAATAAAAGTAAGTTCACTAAACTAATTGAAGGTACTGTATCCGATTTAAGACTTAGTTATATGGATGCAGTTCTTCATCTCTGTGAGGAAAATAACATCGAACCAGAAGATGTTAGCAAATTTATCTCACCTATAATTAAAAGTAAACTAGAGGCTGAAGCAATGAATCTTAATTTTTTACCAAAAACTAATTCACTTGACTCGGCCTTTTTTGAATAAAAACATTATATATAGTTTTACATTACAGCGATATTGTAATATAATAAACATACAAAACATATTTCAGCGATATAAAGGAAAAAATGACTATGTCTTTCGAAGCACTAAAACGTAATCGTACAGATATCTCTAAACTCGTTCAAGCCGCAGAAGCCGTAGGTGGTGCCGGTGGTGAAAAGAAAAATTATGATGATGAACGAATTTGGAAACCTACTGTAGATAAAGCCGGAAACGGATATGCAGTCCTCAGATTTCTCCCAGCAGCAGAAGGTACCGATCTCCCTTGGGCCAGATACTGGGATCATGGATTCAAAGGGCCAACCGGTTTATGGTATATCGAGAACAGCCTTACATCTATTGGTCAGCCTGATCCTGTCGGGGAACTCAATTCCCGTTTGTGGAACTCTGGCCACGAAGAAGATAAGGAAACAGCCCGGAAACAAAAACGCAGACTACATTATGTAGTGAATGCTCTTGTTGTTGAGGATCCATCTGCACCTCAAAACGAGGGTCGTGTTGTTCTCTTTAAGTTCGGTAAAAAGATCTTTGATAAAATTATGGATGTTATGCAACCATCGTTTCAAGATGAGAAGCCTGTAAACCCATTTGACTTTTGGGAAGGTGCAGACTTTAAATTAAAGATCCGTCAGGTTGAAGGTTATCGTAATTATGATAAATCTGAGTTTTCATCTCCATCATCATTATATAATGGTGATGAAACAAAACTTGAAACCATTTATAATGGTTTACACGATCTGAGTGAATTTACTGATCCTAAAAACTATAAAACATATGATGAACTAAAAGCTAAATTGGCTAGAGTACTAGGTGAGGAAGCATCAATGGGCGCACCAACGATGCATCAGGAAATGCAAATGAATACTCCGGCTCCTCAGCCAGAATATAAAGTTGCAGAACCTATCACGGCAGAACAAATGAATTTGTCTGACGATGATGATACAATGTCTTATTTTGCTAAATTAGCTCAAGAAGATTAATCATAAATAGGGCCACTCTTTATGGAGTGGCCTTTCCCCAAATATTATCCCCGGGATCACCTGAATTCCATTGAAATCCCATAACATTTGTATCACCTGCATTATTTACAGATTGATCAATTGTTTGTGAAGTAAATGCTGGAGTGCCACCTCCTCTAGTTTTATTCACTTCACTCTTAATGTATTCTTCCATGATTGGTGTCATAGTAGTTCCAGTTGGAACCTTACTTAAATCACCACTTGCTGTAGCAGGAGGTATATTTTTATTTAAAGCCGCACGTCTTTTTTCATCGGCGCGCCGGAACATATCTCCCCAACTTCCTAAAGCCTGTGTTCCATTATAGGTTTCTTGTATATTTGCTGTCTCACTACCCTTAACCAATGGCGTAGTTTCATATTTGGCTTTAAGTTCTGCATCTCTTTTGGCTTGAATTTTATCAGCTACTTCTTTCTCTAACTGCCTCTCAATGGCGTCGTACATCTCATTAAAGCCACCAGCACGCTTTAAATCCGCCGCTATGCGGCCTTGTTGAGCCAATAATGTATTTTTCAAATCTTCTTTAAGTAGCATGGGCCTTGTGTAAGAATCTACTTTGTCTCCATATAATTCATCTATTCCTAGTCTTTTAGCTAGAGCTTTCATTGCATCAATATCTGTATTACTAATGCCTTCTAATTCTATTCTCGATCCGGTAATCTCGCTGATTTGTCCTTTTATATTTGCTTCTTCTCTTAAAAGTTTTTGACCTGCTTCCGACTTAGACATTTCTTCTCTAATAGCTCTGTCTTCTGCTGAAGTTGTCACAAAGCTTGGTAGAAACTCATTTATTTTATTTTTAATCCAATCCTTAACTGAAGTTAGGGCATCGGTAATTGCCATAAACATTGGTGCTAATGCTTTATTAACATCCTTTCGAAACTCCTCATCTGTGGCATATGCAACAATTAATCCGCCGAGAGCAATTGATAATGCGACTAAAAGTCCTTTTGGGCCTAAAAAGAAAGGCATTAACTTACCAGCCATTAAACCAATGAGTTTAGGTAAACTTAATCCAGCAGCTGCCAATCCACCAGAAATTGCTAAAGTTTGCCAATCATCCTTTTTAAGTTCAGTATCTAACAAATCATTTAATTTTGTAGCAATCGAGTCTCTTACTCCATCTGAAAAAACCGTACCAAGTATTGCTCCAATAATACCACCTTTTAAACCGCCAACAAGAAAACCAGCAGCACCTCCAATTGTTGCCCATTCCGATATTGATCCTAATATTTGGCTACCTGTAAGTTTTGTTACGGCTTCAGCAATTTCATCAGCAAGCACAGTAGCTAATATTGCAGGAATTCCTCTCTTTATCATACCAGATAAAAACGCACCAGCCAAAGGTAAAAGATTACCGACATCAAAATCAAAAAATCCTCCACCATTTTTTGCTGATTTTGTTCTACCTACAGAAGTAGATGCATCAGATCTGGTTTTACTTATTTCTCTTTTTGCTTCTTCAGCACTTCTTGCATCTTCTTCTTCAGCATTTTTTATCATATCAAAAAAGGCATTAAATCCTTTTGCAAGTGAGTCAACTCTTTGTGAAGTTTGAGCTTGTTTTTCACCAAGATCTAGAGTTTGCTCTTGTAAGGTTTTATTGATATCTGATAGTGTAACTGCTGCCATTAGTTATTTTCTGCTTCTCTTTCACGTAAATGATTTAACAACAATGTTAAATACACTTCTCTCTCCCACGGTAACATATTATCAATTTCAGTTAACGAATAATGAAAATTTTGTAATAACTGGAAATTAGTTCTATAAAAATTTTCAAGTGATTCATGAGAGAGGTTTATGAAAAAAAATCGTGCAGACCCTCCAAAGTATGTTTATGGTTTTTATTACAAGACTCGCATTTATATTCAATATCTAATGTCATTTTTGGAATTTTATCTACAAATGTATTTACTATTGAAAATTGTTCTGAAGTAAGTGAATTAATAAATTCTTCAATTTCTTCCCTAGATTCATCCTTTAATGAAATATGTTCATTTTCCGTCATTACAGAATCAATACAAGATGTTAATATTTCGAACAATATTTCGGTTGTAGCTTGACCTTCGTTTATTATAATTTTTTCATTTGTAATAAAATCATAATATGTTGGGTATTTCATTTTAAGTGAAATATCTTCAGTAAGTTTAATAATTTTTGGTTTTATAGAACCATCTAATTTAATATTATCTAAATTAATTTTAATTTCGTTTTCGTGTTCACATTCTTTACATTTAATACTCACATTGGTAACTTCACCAACAGACTTTGATCTAATTTTTGTAAAAATGTAATCTACATCAAATGTTGATAATTTATTTACATCGTATGCATTATCTGTACAGTTGGCAACACAATTTAAAATTGCATTAATAATTTGTTTTTGATCTTGTGATTCATATGCAATTAAAAGTAGTTTTTGTTCCTTAATTAAAAATGGTCTATATTTTAATTTTTCCCCAGTTGAAGGTATATCTAATTCATACTGTGAAGATTCATTCAATCTTGGTAGTGCCATTATGCGTTTCTCCAAACATCCTTTGCATTCACCCGAATAAACGGTTTATTTGTTTCATTCTTATTTGGATTAGCAACAGTCAACATAACGTTTTTACCTTTTTTAAAGGCCTCTACCTTTGCAGTCATCTGAGCAGTACTGCCAACCCATTCTCTACGGGCCTCTTTACTCCAACGAGGATTCTGAGGTCTCCGCTCACCTTTTGATACTTGATGAGCTCTTTGTCTTTTTTTAGCCATTATAACTCCTTATAAACTACCCAGGCCGCCAATCGCTTGAATCCAACCTTGGCCACTTGAAGTTGGTTCCCAATTTGTATATGATAATGTTACAGATACCTGTGCAAGCCCATCTAGTTCATTATTCAATTCTATTTGTTGTATATCAAGAGGAAAAGCATCTTTCAATCTTACGGTATATACAGAACCACCACCCAATCCTACATTTATTTTAATTGGCCCAGCACCAAATCCTAAATTTTTAATTGGTTTTCTCAACTGATGAATTTTTATGTCTTTACTATATTGTGATTTATAGCCAACCGTACCTTGTTTTTCATCTAGTACAATACTTCTCCATTCATCAAAATATTTTTTTACACCATAATCATTCATTAAATAAAATGTAAGATTTACATCTGGGGCTATATAGCCATATGGAACTTTTTGCATTTCCATACCCATAGGCCTGTCATGAGTTAATAAAGATTTACCTGGCATAGTAACTGATGAACACAGTAAATTTAAATCCCCACCACCAGAACCTAGACCAATACCACTAGTAAGGAGAGTGGTTAATTGCCCAAGAAAACCACCACTTGATGCAAATGTTGTAGGTAATTCAACTAAAAATTGGTTTGTTCTTGCAAAACCTAATTTACTAGATGCTAGTGATTTTAATTGATCTACTGAACTCATTTGATTTTATTCCTTGAATCTCTATATATTTGAGATGAATTGGCTCCTGACCAACTAGCAGTAGGTAAAAATGTAGCAATTTCCCACTCTGGTGCAGAAACCCTAGCCAATCTAGATTTTACGTGTTGAGTCAAGTAGTGTTTAAAACATGGAGCAAAATATTTTGTTTTGCTTGCTTGCATTAACATTTTATAAGAAATTTCAAATCTAGTCGATTCATCGTATTTCGTATTTGTTGTGTTTTCAATTAGTGCATCTAAAAGTTTTGCTCTTAATGTATTAGGTAAATAGTGTAAGTTTAATCCATAAAATCCTTTTTCAGCAGGACCGACTATAATTGCCAATGGAAATCTATCGTAATATGGTAATGTATCTTTATGTTTAGGATCATAAAAAAACATATTCATAGATCCAATTAAGGGGTTTTGCCTATTTACTAGTTTAAGTTCTTCAGCGTCCATTAAGTCCAACCGATTAATTCTGTTAATCGTGCGAACCCTTTTACGAAACCAGTCCTGTGCTTCTTTAGATCTAGGGTTTATCCCAGCTCTATAAGCTTCATATTCTAGTGTTTTAAATAAATTTGCCATACGACTATTTATATTATTTTTTAGGTTTTTTGCGATATGGTTTCATAGGCTTTAGAGGTTTCAATTTACCTTTTTGTTCTTTCATAATGCCCATAGACTTTAATGTATTCTCTGTCCATATTTGAAAATCCCAACCTCTATCCTTAGCGTATGCATTGGCTGCTTCCCATTTATTCATATTTTTTACATAGGTCATTGCTTCACCTATGTATCTTTTACTTTTATTTGCATTTTTAGGTGGTTCTGTTTCTTTTGCTGGTTTAATTTCAACTAAAATTGTTTTACCATTTTTAAATGTTATTTTTAAATCTACAAAGTATCTATGATACCTTTTATCAATATCCCAGTAATATGGTATAACAGTTTCTTCGGAACTCCAATATTTTACATCTGGGTTTTTATCACACCAAAGAAAACAAAGTTTTTCCCAATGTGATCTATAAACAACACCAGATGCATCACCTTTATATTTGCTTAGATTCTTTGGTATGTACTTGCCAGAATATGCCATTTTACCATATAAATAATGAGTAATAATCTTATTTATAGGGTGTACTATGGCATATAAAGAAGTATGGAACGATCCAAAGCCTGGAACCAATTTTAGAACAAGAAGCTTTGTAAAAGAAAATAGCGATGGTGGTAACACTACTGTAACATCTACAAAGTATAATAATAATGCACCGGACTTTGTAAAAGGTATAATGCAAAGTAAAGGTAGTGGTGGTTCCAAAAGACCTGTGAGTTTAAAATACCCTTTGGAAGATACAGATTTTTATAAAGCTGCTATAAAATTTAGTGTACACTCTGTGGATCCATATGAAGTAGATCTTATTAGTGCTATAGATTTAGCGGATGCTCCATTGCTTTTTTCCGGTGTTGATCAAATTAAAAAATTAGTAGAAACTGCTAATGATTATGGTGATTATGGTGGATATGAAGATGATGTTCCTGAAAATAGTAATACCGGTGGTACAGATGATTACGCTATTGGTGAGGTAGGAGAATTTGGTGGGGATTTACAATCTGGAAAAAATGCAATAAAACAAAAACAAAGAGAAGAAGCATTTAATGCAAGTATTGCAAAAGGTGGTAGATCATTAGGTCTTTTAACTAAAGATCTAGACAGAAAAGTTACATTATATTTTCCACCTGGCTTAATCATTCAAGATGGTGCACAATATGATAATGCCGAACTAGGGTTTATGGGAACAACTGCTTTAGGTGGTATCAGAAGAGGTAATAGTTTAGTATCATCTATGGCAAAAGGCGTTAAAGATGGGTTAATGGATACCTTTCAATTAATGTTAGGTAACTTTGCACCAGGAGAGGCAGCACAATTAGCAGCTGCTAGAGCAGTAGAAAAAATTCCATTTTCTGGTGTACAAAATGCCGCTAAAATAGCATTGCAAAGAGTAATTAGCCCAAATACTAGAACCATGTTTAAGGGTGTGCCTATTAAAACATACGCCTTTACATTTAAATTTGTCGCGACATCCAAAAGTGAAGCAGATCAGGTTAATGATATTATTAAATTTTTTAGAACTGAAGTATACCCAGAATCAATGGCACCAGGCGGAATTCCATTGGGCTATAAATTCCCAAATATTTTTAGATTACAGTTTATGTGGAATGGTGGAGTCAACGAAGCAATACCGCAACCACTTTTATCTTATCTTTTAGATGTTTCCACAACGTATAATCCATCGTCAATGTCTTTTCATGAGGATGGAAATCCAACAGAAATTGATTTGACATTAAGGTTCCAAGAGTACAGAGCAATGTCTAGACAAGATGTTGAACAGCCTCTTGATGGAGGTAAATAATGAATTTTTTCAAAGACTTTAAGTACGCCAATTATATTTTTGGAGAAGAAGGACATAGCAGAGCATCTGGGGATGTGATTACAGAGCTTTTTACAAATTTGGCTCAATATGTTGAAGTTCTTGATAGTGTAAAAGTAAATAATGCATATCATACAAAATATTATATTCAAGAGGGTGAAAGACCAGATCAAGTTTCTATGAAAATTTATGGTGTTCCATATTATCATTGGACATTTTTTATGATGAATGATAATCTAAGAGAGCAAGGATGGCCTCTTACATATAGGCAACTTGACGAAGTAGTAAAAAGGGATTTCCCACATACCACCTGCACAACAACAGATGATTTAACTGGACACTTTTTACCTGGTGAAAGAGTTATTGGTTCTACTTCTGGTGCACGTGGTAATATTCTAAGAAGAAATTTGGATTTAGGACAAATAATTATTGAACAAGTAGGAACAGTTAATTTTTCATCTCGTGAAGTAATCACATCTAGTAATGTGAATGCAACCAAAACACAATCTGTACTAGTTGATACTGTAGCAGAATATAATGCCATACATCATTATGAAAATGCTGCTGGAGAGTGGGTTGATATTGATCCATTTGTTGGTAATCCAGGAATATATACTGCTGTTACTAATTACGATCGTTATGTAAAACAAAATGATCAACAAAAAGAAATTAATGTCATAAAACCAAATAATGTAATTGAAGTTGCAAATTTATATAAACAGGCTTTGAATAGTTAATGTCAGGCGCTCCTATACCAATATTGAATGATGTCAATTCATCTGACTTCTTAATCGAAACAGTTATTTTAACTTCTGATAGAGCTATAGAACCTTTAGAGTTAAAATTTTCTGTTACGGACATTGCTGTGTTCGAGCATATGGATAAACCATACCTAACTGGTTATATTACCCTTTTGGATAGTAAAAGATTATTTGACAGGTTTGACTTTCAGGGTGCTGAAAAAATAGTAATATCGATCAGACGCACAGAAAAATCTCCGGAATATATTAAAACATTTTATATTGAACAAATTGTGAAAGGTATAAAGGTTAATGATACATCTGAGGTTTTAACATTTAGATTAGTTGAGGAAATTCTTTTTAATTCAAATTTACAAAATGTGAATAAGGCATATTCAGGTAAACCATTTGATATTATTAAAAAAATTAGTAATGAATATTTAGATACTCAAATTGAAAAAGTGGGTGAAACAGATTACCAAAAAAATATAAAAGTAATTGTTCCTAATATGCATCCTATACAAAGTATGTATTGGATAAAGGAAAGAGCAACAACAGTTGATGGATATCCACAATTTTTGTTTTCTACTTGGGCAAAAACTAAATTGTTATATGCAGATCTTGGAACTCTTTTAGAACAAAAACCAATTAATGAAAATATGCCATTCATGTATACAATGAATGCTGGACAAGCACCAGGCGTAAATAAATTTTTTGGTATTCAATCATATAATTATAGTAAAAATGAAAATCTATTCGAGATGATTGATCAAGGTGTAATTGGAGCAAAACACGAATTTTTTGATACAACTAATAATCAGATGTATTCTGTTGATTTTAACATTAACAAGGAATTGTCTGGTATGGTAGCAGAAAAAAATTCAAGACAACCAACTTTAAATGTATCAGAAGATTTTAAATTCAATGAAAGATCTTATGGACAATTAAACAGTAAGGTAATTACAAATATTTCAAGTACTGGTGCGTATAGAATACCAGAAGGATATTATAGTACCTATGGTGAAGAAAATGATGTTGGTGGACATAAAAAGAAAGTAATTGCACAAGCACTTAAAGCAATGATGAATAAAACTCCAATACAAATTTCTGTGAGAGGACGTGAATTTTTTTCTGCTCAAGAATCGGTGGCTAATCACAAAACAATTGGTAATATAGTTAAAATCATTTTTCTTGCAAATGCTCCAGGAACAAATAATAATAATCCAAAAATAGATCCTTATAAGTCTGGTGATTATCTAATTTTTAGTGTTAAACACTTAATGCAGTCACAAAGATTTGATTCAGTTTTAACCTGTGTTAAAATTGCAAATTATACTTCAGATGAATTTCCTGTTGGGACAATGTAATGAGACACGTACCTAATTTAAATTTAGAATATTATGGAGATGATACCAGATGGTTTGTTGGTGTAGTAGTTGATATTTTTGATCCTTTACAACTTGGTCGCGTAAAGGTAAGAATATATGGTATTCACACAGGTAATCAATCAGATATATCTCATTTTGATTTACCGTGGGCTCAAGTTGTTGCACCTATTACAGAAGGTGGTAGTTCTGGTATTGGAACAAATACAGGTATTAAGCCAATGGCATTAGTATTTGGTATTTTTATGGATGGTAAAAATTCACAAATGCCTATGGTCATAGGTTCGTTACCAAAATTTGAAACAACATCATCTGAATCTCCACCAGTAGCTCCAGTTGACGATCCTATAAGACCATCAAACGATTCTTTAGTTGCAGTTACAACATTACCTGCAAGTGAAATTGATAATAAGTATTTAGCAAAATATGGAACTGATAATAAAGAAAGAGCATATAAATTCTTTTTAAGTAATGAAGGTGGGTCATTTCAAACACATCAAGCAGCAGGTATTGTTGGAAATTTAGTAGTTGAATCACAAGTCGATCCTACTGCATTAAATAAATCTGAAGGATCATTTGGTATTGCACAATGGAAT
>Ga0070749_10000686_pt1 | contig 22784 bp, 17 predicted proteins | sample VirMetDEL_Nov_18_FD_75180 | JGI IMG/M metagenome (GOLD analysis project Ga0070749, IMG submission 75180) | Aqueous microbial communities from the Delaware River and Bay under freshwater to marine salinity gradient to study organic matter... | ecosystem: Environmental > Aquatic > Marine >...
AAGGATAATTCTGTAAGATAAAATGTCTACCATCACTTCCGTTAGCTGATGTATATTGTGGGTTTAAACCATCATTACCACCGCCTAAAGCAGATGAGACAATCGTTTCTCTTCTAGATCCTTCACCCATTAAGACTGCTAGACGAACGCCACCGGGGACGCTGACGCCTCTGCTTAATGTAACTACTTCGCTATATACTCCTGGAAGAGCGTTTCCTGAACCTGGGAAATTGGGCATTATTTTCCTCTAATAAAGTTAAAAAATCTTAATCTTCTTTTATCATGCATAATTATTACTTATTTATTTTTTTAAAATTTATCAAAATTATTTGATTTTTACTTTTTAAGTATATTTATGCGTGCTTAAAATATACTATATAATTCATATAAATATTGATTTATGCATTAAATATTTATTATAATGCTGTTAAAGTTTCTACTAAATTAAAAGATTCTTCTATACGCATATTTGGAGCAATTTCTTCAAACTCTCCATTTTTCTTTGTAACTATTTGAATACCAATATTTATCGCATCTACAACTGTTGTTACTGGTATATTTCTTCTCCATTCAGTTCTAATGTCCAGTGTAACTGTCTGTCTATATATTTTATCATTTCTGTCTTCTGTTTCTGATGGTGCGCCTATGCTTGGGCTTCCTGACTTAACAAGTACGCCGCTATTAGCCATTTGCCTATGCATAACATCAACAAATAACATATAAATTAGTTCGCAAAGATCGTCTCTTTCTCTTATACCTCTAGACAGTATATCAATATTTATTGATCCCTCTTGAGCGCCAGCGAGTATAAAGCTTGATGGTGTTTTAAATTGAGTTACATTTCCATAGCCATCTATAACATCAACTAAACTCCATTGAACAGAGTTATTTTCTCTATTAAAAGATATTGGTGTAGATCTCATACCTCCGCTACTTATTAGTATTGCTGGATAATAAGGAACGTCATATCTAAATTTTTCTCCTATGTAAACTCTAGTAGTGCTGTCATCATATAAGCCAGCATCACTTGGCAAGTCAGTATGGTCTGGAGTAAAAGGAAATCCCCATTCGTCTTTTTGGTAATGATAAAGACTATCTTTACTAAAAAAATCTCTTAGCATACCAATTGTTAATTCTTTTGGGTATGAAAGCATACCCATCTCTACTATGTTGTAGATATGTGGAAGATCGGAGTAAAAGAGATTTCCTGTTGCCATATAATCCTTATAAAGTATTACCAGCGATATTTTATATGTAATTCAGAGAATGCTATTTTCCTATTATAAGTAGATGCATTTGTTGCATTTAAAAACATATGAAATTCAATAATTATACTTTTATGATAACTAAAGCGTGTACTGTTTGTATTTAAAATTGCTAATTCTAGAGTATTTATTGGTAATGTTTGTAAATCTATTACATTTGATTTCAATGTACCTATTCCAGTTCCAGTAACTTTAAGAGAAGCTTCAGATTTGTCTGCATCTGGTCTTAAAGAATTATCTTGTAAAACACTTATTGTTGCGTTTACAAGATAAGTATTTTCTGGAATTATTGTAGATAGATTGCAATACCATATAACTTGTCTTTGTACGTTATCAGACAGTGTAACAAGAGCTGGGTAATCAAATGCGGAAGTTGCTGCTGGATTAAATCGAACATCAATATTGTCAGACGCTCTATTTACACCAGCATATTCACTGTCTCCAGTAACAATTCTACCAGCTCCAGATGGATGGACCACAATTCTTGATGTTTGATTTTTATTTCTTTCTATAATCCAATTTCCATTATAGTTAATACTATCAATACCATAGAAAGAATTTTTAATCGTCTCTTCACTATCATCTTCGTTAATAAAATAATTATCAAAATAATTGTTAATAATTTCACCATTTATTTTTATAAGGCCATAGCTAGCATTGGATAAGTTTACATAGCCTCCAGAAAGGTTAAAACCATTTCTAAATATTTGGTTGTTTGTTATAGATATAAAGCTATTTTCTGAAGAAAAATCATTAACTTCAAAAATAAATATACCTATACCTGTTGGTGCGTATAAATTTTCTGGATAAGGATTAACTTCTGTTAATACTCCAGATATTTCATTTCCGCTTACAATTGCTCCTGTTGAAGCAATTGTAATTCCTCTTGTGTAATAGGATGCAAACGTAAAAGATAATCCTGGTATTGGAGAGCCAGCAATTTTATTATTTATTATTTTGCAAGATGACCCTAAATTTCCAGAGGACTGTTTCATATTATATACACAAATTGCAGTGTTTTCTTTGAACTGTGAGAAATTTGCTCTTATATATCCAGAACTGTATTGGGCGTCAAATGCTGTTAAAATATTGTTACAAATTATTAAAGATGATTTCTGAAAATTGTCATCCGCAGCATTGTTATGAACTACAATGTGATTTGCGTAATTATCATTTATAGTAACGCAACCAAGTGTATAATTAACGGCAAATAGACTGTTAGTTTGAGAAACATAAGCACCTCCATTTATATTCAAATGAGTAATAATGTGACAAGTATTGTTGCTTATATGTAAGTTTATATTATTATTCCTTGCTGATAATTCAGAAGAAATATTTGAAAGATTACTTGTGCATAGATAACCTATTGCACCGCATGTATTATTATTGATAAAAGAATTTATTATAATATTAGAGGCTACATTTGAGTGTCCAATATTTATAATTTGATTTTGAGAGCATATATTGCCGCTAATATTCAAGTCTGCAATTGTAGAACTTATTGTAGAGCTTGTGTTTACTATAGATACAGCTGCACATAAGCCTGGGCCGGTAGTTAAAGTTGTATTATTATCTGCAAAATATCCATCATTAACTTTAACATTTTGAATTAATCCACCACTTGTCTCTATAGATATAAATGGTGGCCTAAATCCAGAAATAGTGCTAGATGTAAATTTGCACTTTTCTATTAAAACATTCTTTAAAGAAGAGTTTGATTTATTTGCGTATAAACATCCAGAAGTGCTATTTATTCTACCTGTATATGTACCGGATGGATTATATTTAAAGTTTATATTTTTTAAAGTTATATTAGAACCAAATATAATTCCTTTAGGTATCGATACATTAAATGTAGACTCTCCGTCGCCCTCTAAAATAATTTGTTTTGTTAATGACGACAAATCAAGAATTGAAGTAATGTTAAAATTACCTCTTAGTTTAACTTTATTAGATACATCGCCAAATTTATTAATCCATCCAATCATTGAGTTGAAGCTGCTAAAATTACTTCCATATCCGTCTTGTTCTGACATGACGAATTCAAAGTCAATAGACTTGCCAGATATAAATCTTCTAACATCAACGGGATTTGATAATGTTACAGAATTTATTGTTGCAGATATTAATAGTATTGGAGTTAAGTCTTTTCTTGTTGATACTAACTCTGGAAAAGTTACACTATTAACATAATAATTTGGAGATTTGTTTAATACTGAGAATTGTTGCTTGGTAGGCGTTATTATAATTGGTTCAAGCTCGTTATTTTTATTAACACATATTGCCCAGTCAACAGTTTGTGGTAAAGATGCACTTGGTGCTATTTGTGGAATTTGAATTGATGTTTCGTTAACTGTGCTTATGTGACCATCAACTAAAGCTAAGCCACCATTAAAAAATAAGAAGCCGGATGAATTAAACGAAATAAACTCAAAACCTTTTATTACTCCATTTCCATGAAGATATTTATCTCCAGATTCGATAAAATTAATAGCTGATGATGTAAAATCTTTTTCACTTAATGTACCAAATTCTCTATGCTGTCTCAACCACTTTATAAAAGTACCACCAGCACCAGTTATGTTAGATCCTGATAGTGTTTCACATTTTGCCAGTAAGAAATATTCTTTGTTTAGCTCTAATGATGGAAACACCTCTATATCAACATATCTTTTAACTGGAGTTGATAATATGCTTTTGGGTGAGCCAACAGAAGTTTCGATGAATTGCATATCAATATAATCTATATTGGATTCATCATAATATCTAGCAACAATATTTTTTCTAGATTTTGTAATTGGGCCAGTTTTATATATATTTTCATTCGCCGGATCTCTTTTTCCTATGTATCCGTCAAACTCTCCAGACACTGTATCATAATTTAATACATAAAATCTTAAATATTTATTTTTATTTGAGCTATCATCAAAATATCCTCTTAATTTTGGAGATACGTCAACGATAGACCAGCCGGATGGCAAATAGCTCTTTGCTATTGCTGTAGAATAATCTGTAGTTTCTAAAAGCCCACTATTAGCACCAGTGGTTTCGCTTTGAACTTTCATTCTTAAAACTTCATGGCTAAATGTTTTACCTGTTCTATCTACATAAATTTCATGAAGTCTATGATAATTATCTGCGCTTGGAGTCTGATCTATTATATTTTGCTGATCAAAAGATACTGTATCATATCCATAATAAATATTTACATCTAGACCTGCTGGTGATGTAAAAGTTATTGGGTTTCCATTTGCATGAACTCCATTTATTACTGTTATAATCGTTTCTTCTTCAACCGCTCCGCAGGCTGTTGTAAAATTAACTTCTTTAATAATAAATCTTCCATAATCTACATCATTATAATTAGAATTAGAAAATGGAATTGTTGGCTGAACAGTAATTGTCTTGCCTAATTTTATACCTGAATTTCTTAGACTTAATTGGATGCAGTAGGTGACCTCTACACTTGTGCCAACATTATTTACATTTGTTATTTTTGCTGGCCAAAAACCCTCTGCATTAGTCATTGGAGCTTTTGCAAATTTATCTAAAGATACTCCATCAACTATATAGTTTCTGTTCTTTTTTGGAGATATTATTTTTGTTGGAAGTTGAGCTGCGAATTTATCAACATATGATGTCGAATAAACCGGGCTTGCGACATTTGCTTTTGATGATCCTAGCCCTAACGGATCTATTGAATTGGCGTCATCAATTACATTGTATAGTCCTGGGCCAGTTCCGTTGACAATTGAGAACGCGCATCCATTTATGCTATCAGATGCAGCTATTCCAAAATTACCTTTATAATTAAATGCTACAAATCTATAGTTAAAACCAGCAGACCTAAATCCAGCATTTGCTGCTGCTACTACAGAGTCTATTGTGTATCTTCCTGGAGTTGTACCTTTATTTCCAGTAACATCAATTCCTAAAGTAGTACTTGATAAATTAATTATTTTATTTGCTGGATTCCCATCCGGAAAGAATTGTAAATATAAATTATAATGTGATGAATCTAGCTGGTTTGGATCAAACCCAATGCCAACCGCAGAAGCAGCTTTCGGGTCTACTGTTATTAAGCTAGATATCCATGTCGAAGTGGTTGCTAAATTAGGATTAGCGTGAGCTATAGCTAAAGTTCCATATATGTCGGTATCAAATCTTGGTCTTTCAATTTTTGCATAGACATATCCATCTAATGGAGTATATCCATCCAATATATAGCCATCTTGAGCGCTAAATAAATTAGTTCCATTTATTCTTACTGACCATGAAGTACCAATTATATTTCTTATTGATTCTACAGCGTGTCTTGTCTCAATCCCATTTCCATAATTTACAGTTATTATATCACCAACTTTTACTTGGCTAAATTGAGAATCAAAAATATATCCAGAAGTAGGGTTTTCTGGCTTAAATGCAATTACATCATCACCTTTTAAAACATTATCTTGTGGAGTTGTTTGCAAAGGAGGAGTAGATAAATATGTTTCTACTTTTGTAGATGGAACAACTGTAACATAATATCCATCTTGATTAAAAAAATCACTTCTTGCTGCCAGTGGAATGCCGTTAGAATGCTGAGTTGCTCTATGCGGCTCAATAACTAAAGCTTCATTTTGGTCTATAGCCTCTAAAGCAAGCTGAACATTATTTGCAGTTAAAGGAATTTGAGTAAAGCTAGATGTATTTACTGAAACTGCCTTAGCCGCATGCGCTTCAAATATACTGTTTTCGTGAGATATTAATTCATTATTTATTTGTAATAACGCTCCAGAAACATTTGTAGCGGTTCTTAAATTTCCGTTTTTATCTTTTAGTCCTTGCCATACAAAAAAAGGATCTCTAGCATCAAATGGTATGGCGTTTAAATCAATATGACTACCTACGTGTCTTGCAGGCTTTCCATTTTGTAAAATTTGAGCCCCTGTTATATGAGAATTTAAATCACTATTGATTATTGTAAATAAAGAATTTAAATTATTTATTTGAAATAATGCTCCATTAATTAATGTATATAAATCTGTAGTGCTGTGATTTAATTTTAATTTAGTCTCTTCTATTCCGGCTGCTGGTGATATCTGATTATTTGTTATTGGTAAAGCAACTAATCCCGCCGCAATTAATGCGGATGCTTTAATCGTTCCATTTCCGTTTAAAGATACATCAAGCCTATCAGCAAGAGTGCCTCCAGGAGATGAAAGACCCAAACCTAATTCTTTTTCTATAGAAAATACAGCGTCTCTAAGGGCGTTTATTGCCTCTCCGCCAATTTCTGTAATATTATCATCTACACGGGGTAATGATGCGTCTGAATCTATTTCAATAGGATATGTAGCCATATTTCACTTATTTTAAAATTAATTAGTTGAATTTAAAACTGCATCTTTCTTATTCATTAGAAATGCTTTAATAATCCTATAAACATAACCGCTAGCACCTCCAGCTACAAAACCAAAGAATAATCTCGCTGATGCGCTAGAGTCAAATGGAGACGGATATGGGTATTCTTTTATTAAAACAGAAAGAATTGTACCTATTAGTATTGGTAGTATTGGTAGAATTAATTCTCTCCAATATCTCTTTAAAGTAATTGATTTAAAAAAATACTCAAATAATTTTCTAAAAATTAAAGATAGACCCCATACAAATAAACAGAAAAACAAAACCTGTATAGAAAAGAAATTTTCAAAAACACTTTCCATAATTACTCCTTTGTTACCAACGATAAGTTACACTGATTGGTGTTATTATTATAATAAACGATCCTGTGGCCATATTAAATGATGACACTATGCTTAAAACTGGATTACTTGAATCATTTATATAAGATCCAGCTAATGATAAAGTTCTTGCTTGAGGTAATAATGGGCTAGTTGTCCAATTAATAGACGGTGCCGAATTATTACTATCATTATCAAATATTGAAAAAATTGTACCACAAACCTCTCCGGCGCCAGTGGGGTATGTGCCAGAAGCCGACGTTGTAATTGTAGATTTTATAATTTTTACATTTTTTGGAACTACTTCAGATAATGGAATTCTCCAAGTATGATGTTTGTAGGATGACCCTGCGGTAGATCCTCCTATATATTGAACTCTTAAATTTTTTAAACCATTGTAAGGGTCAGAGCTTATAACATAAATACTTGTATAAACATCTACATTTAATACTTCTGTCGGCAATGACGATACAGTTGTATTTTTTATTATATAATCGATTCTGTTTCCAGTTATTCCAGAAACTCCGGTTCCAGATGTATGTGTTCCAAGCTCAGGCCCTATTGTTGCAGTGGCTGTTTGATTTTTATTTCTTTCTGCAATCCAATCTTTTAAATATGTACTAATTTCAATTAAATTTGTGTTATCTGTAGTTTCTAAATCTGGTGTTAAATTTTCATCTAGATATGGACTTGTAAAAATATTGTCAACAATTAACCCTCTACCAGTAGGGGCATTTACATAATCAATTTTTATTGAAGCTTTCTTAAGAGTAGATCTGCTTCCTGGTGTATAAGTTATATAATTTAATTTATCAAATATATTATTTGACACTATTGATGCGGCCAATTTTGTAGATGGCCCCGTCTCTGATGTTATTAAATATAAATGACCTGCATAATTGCATGTTGGTGTTAAGTTAATAATACCATAATTATTCATAGTTATAGTATTATTATTAATATTTATTGATGAGCCTTTGCAATAACACGAAAATGCAAAATGGCTTGTTGTTGCGGTATCTAAACCATAATCAGCAAAAGATGGGTTTTCTAAATATATTTTATTATTACTAATTGATATATCTGAAGGAATAGAGCCAAGCACGCTAGATGGTTTGATAAAATTATCTATATATAATCCAGCGTATTGGTTTGAGAGCGATCCTTTTAATAATCTTGCGTTTATAACGGAATTAGATACATACACACCGCAATTTGCAGCACTTATCATTACGCATCCCATAAAATATAATGTTGGATCTGCTGGACTTATTGCGGCAGTGTATGGCTTATATATAAAGTAAGATGATAATGAAGAAGAGCTATTACAATTATTAAATTGGCAATTGTCTATTGCTATTATTGGTTTTATTTCTGATAATGTTCCGGGATATTCTTCATTATCAATACTTAGTAAGCAGAATGATTTACCATCTATATCTCCTCTGAAATTACTATTTGTAATATTATAATTAATACCTAATTTTCTATTAGTAAAAGAATTGTAATCAGTAGATATTTGTAACGGTAGCGCCCCACCGGCAAATTTACATTTATCAATTGATATAGATGGAGAATTTATCCGCAAACAAGTTACAGCATATTCTATTGATGGTATTGGATCTGTCCATTTTTGATTTGGGCCATTAAATATACAGTTATTTATAGTTAAAGAGTTGCACTTAATATATATAAAATTCTTAAATAATCCTAATGAAAGGAATGTATTATCTATTGTTGTAGATGCACTATCTAAAGTATTATTTGCAGTTACTTTGCAATTATTTATTTCTAAATTTATTTTTGTTCCAGATATGCTTATATAATTATTAAATCCCGCTACTCCATATATTATAGAGTTTGACCCTATTTCATCTCCAGTTATATCCATAATACAATTATTTAGTATAACTTGACTATCATTATCAAAGTAAGATGAATTAAATTCACTACCTATGGCTAGAGCATATCCGCCGCCTCTAAAAATACAATTATCAACAGCAACTAGTCTGTACTGAGGAAGAATTAAACTTATATAGTCAACAAGAAATGTGCTTGTTTGTAAAAATTGACAGTCTTTTATTATAATTGTTGGAGATACTGTGTTTCCTGTCGCGGGGTCTGTTGGCGATGCATTATCAAACTCTGGACAAAAAAGTAAAACATCTGTAAATAAACAATCTTCTGCCTTTAAACAACCATTTGCTGAATTTGGTGATTGCCCATAACATAAAGAGATGCTGTTATAATTAAGAGTGTTTGAAGATTGAAAATGTATAGATTTTATTTCACTTGCTATTTTTAGTGTTAAAATTGAATAATCGCTAATAACTGAACATAATGCATCTAAATTTAACTTAATTGTTGGATAATAGTTTCCTTTTTTAATTCCTAATAACTTTAATTTTGAATATCCGGACGACGCTGGAATATCAGACAAAGTAACATTATAATTTCCAGCATGTATCAATACAGTTGCGTGTAAGTCTTGCATATACTGCAAAACAAAATTTAAAGCATTAACTCCATTAATATCTCCAACTGCTGTTGAATTTGTTCCGCCACCTACGGTTATACACCATTCATTTTGAGGTCTGTTACCTATTGTATTACCAAGTAAAGAATACTCAGTATCAGTATTTGCGCTACTATCAACTAACAACTGAATTGTTTGAGATTCATTTGTTTTTCCTCCGTAGTTTCCTATTATATTTAATTTAGGAATTTTATTAGTTGATATATTTACTTTTTTTATAAAACAAGGAGATGATGTGGCTGCATTTGTATCAAATATAATATAATTATTTGAAAAAATTCCATTTGTTGTATTAAAATATACAAAGCAGTTATTTTCAAGGGCTGTGCTTGTTTTTCCAAATAGCCTTGCTCTGCATTTATCTATAATTAAGTTATTATTATCTCCCGGCGCCGATGGTAAAAATTCAACACCTATACCGCAACCATCAATATAGCAGTTACTAACTGATAATACGGTTGGATTTGCTGATCCTGTGGTGGTCCCTATCGCCCCATATGTTACAGGTATTGGGCTTGCTGCTGAGGATTTTAGCTTTCCTAAAAACGTAACTTCTTCACAATAAAAATTAGCGCCAGATTCAACAGCAATCATCGAAGTATCTGTCATTGTAGGCACTCCAACCCCACCTACTTTTACATAATTATCTGTGTTATCACCCAAAACTATATTGTATATTTTAGTTTTACTTGCGGAATTAAATACTGGAATTGAAGATGGTGTGCCGTTACCTACGTCTAAAAATTCTGTAGCTGTTTTAATTAAGAACATAGGGTAAGTGCTAAAACTCATATGCCCAATAATTACTGTACCTCTTCCTTCTCCCATTATGGTTATTCCATTTGGGACCTCAACAGTATTATTTAATTTATAAGTTCCTGCCTTTACTAAAATAATACCACCCTGTTGCATTCTTGGGTGTGAAAATGCCGCATTAAATGCAGACTCTAAAGTTGGAGTTGGCGAGCTTCCTACAATAAAATTAGGCGGCTCAGAGGTGTCATAACCGTCGCCAATTGTTAAAAAACCCTGGCCAGCTGCCGCTATAATATTTGTTATTTTTTCTAAAGTCTCTTGGAGTGTTGTTGCTTCAAATATTCCGGCATAAGCAGATATTGCTGGTTCCATATCAATATCTGTAGCTCCGTGCCTAAAATCTCCAGCAGTAACGTGAGCATCAAAATCTTGCTTATGAGTAGCTAAATATCCGCCTTCTTTGTCTCGGCCTGAACCAATAAATCTCTTGACCATCGTTTTCCTTTAATTAATATACATGATTATAGCAAATTATTGATTATTTAAGTATTTTATTATTGATAGTAAAATTTATAAGATAATATCATGAGTATGGCCTAAAACGGGTTGCACAATTCCATCTATAATTGGATGATTGTGCCCTTGGCTAACAGATGTTGTTTGATTAACCTGGAATATCTGAGTAGTGCCTTCATTTACAACAATCTGATGAGTATGTGGTATTTTGGCTCCATTTTTTCCAATAATAAAACCAATAGACGTATCTAGTTTTGACGGTATTGTTGCAGTGCTTCTAATGGTTCTAAATTGATAAATTGCGTCTGTTTTCCTCACTCTTTGGGCTGAAAATTTTTGAGCCCCATATGGAGATGTACCAACTCCTGTTCCGGTTTGTGTTTGAAATAATCTGTTCCTAGTTACATTTAAAATTTCATATCTATACTCTTCCGTTCCGTCTTCATTAAATCTTATAAAAAAGTCTCTGTCTTTAACTGCTGGAAAGACCATAGTCCAACAATTTGGCAAAAATTTAGATTCTAACCCAGCTTCTTGTATTTCTAAATCATCTTGGGTGGCGTCTATTCTTACTAATATTCGTCCATCACTTCTTCTTGGGTTAAAAAATTGCTCATATCCAGATACAATTCCTGTACCATAACATTGACTGCATCTTGGCTCTGGAGTTTCTCTAGACGAATTAACGCATCTGCAAGTCTTTCCCTTCCAAAACCTTCTTACTAAAACTACAGATTCTCCGGTAGTCTCTAAAAGCATTTCTTCTCTTTGATTATTCTGCTCTGTTATTGACACTCCTCTTACTTGCCTTCCAACACCAGCATATCCATCAGCGCAATAAAATTCACCACCTATGTAAGAGCCAACACAATCACCTCTTAATATAGATATTGGATCTAGCCTTCTCCAACCAGAATAATCAAATGACCTAAAATCTTGCTGATCGCTGTCACTTGCTGATAAATTAGTGGTAAATAAATCTTGAGTTTTTTCTCTATAGCCATCAGCATAAGTGTATATTTCATTTGGAAAATCAAACTTGCTTTCTTCTTGCGCTATTTGAGATAAAAGAGTATTTTCAAATCCAGAAAAAAAATAAACCGCAGGGTCTCTATAAACATATCCGTCATACCCATTAGTGTCGTGTATTCTTATTTTAGTTTTATAAAAACCTCTTTCTTTAGCTATTAAAGAAGAATTAACATAATCAATAGAGGTATACTGTATTAACTCTGCTCCAATTTTTATAATTCCATAAGGTGGAAATATCTCTATATCTGTAATTGGAATAATTAAATCAGTCTCAGAAATATTTTCCATAAGCATTGCTGACGGATATTTTTTTACTCCCGAAGGAGAGTCTGGATCATTATCTGGCAAATCATCAAGATTTATATACAAAGGATCATATTCAGTTGCCCTTACACAAAAATAATACATTTGACCAGGGGTAAAATTTAATAATTCTACATTTGTTTTTTCTGGGTCTGTTGAGACGTATTTAACACCTTCGGATATAACATCTTCATAGTTACTGGAAAAATATATATTATAAGCTACTTTAAAAGTTAACGTATCTGGATATGCTTGATACCACTCTAGAGCAATAGTGTACCCATCGCCTTTACTGGCTGCTAACTTTAGTCCTCCAAATAAAGGATCTGAGTAGAAAGGAGATCTTACTACATCTAAAGGTTTTAAATAAGGTAGTTTCATTATTTTCCAAAATTTTAAAATACGCTTATCTATATGCTAGATATTTATAAGATATTAATTTTATATTAATTTTTAATATCAGTTAATATTATTATATAAAGTAAACATTTAATTTGATATTTTATTAAATTAAAAAAACAGGAGGGCGATCTATTTTAATAAAATTTTATTTTGGATATATTAGTATTTTTAAAAAATACTTTTATCTATAATATTGCATATTGTCACATTATACTTAGAGGATACGCCTATGGTAAAAGCTACAACAGATGGATTTGATTATAATTTTTTTAAAAAAGTAACAGTTGACACAGCAACTTTCCCTGAAGACTGCCAAGTATTTATAAATATTCGTGCAAATGTTATGTCTTTTTCTTTAATTAATGAAGGCTCAGACGTTGTAGAGTATTCTTTTAACGGAAACACTCTGCACGGTGACCTAACTCCATCTACTTTTAGCGAAAGTCTTGTGTTTGAAAATAGACCTATTAGTAAAATATTTTTTAGAGCACCAAGCGGCGGAAGTCCTGTTGTAAGAGTAGAAGCCTGGGGCAAGAGATAATAAATAAGGACTTTCATGGCTCCTTCTAATAAATACACTATAGCTTCTAAAAATCCAGCTATCGCAATTGCGCCCTCCGGCTCAGAGATAGTTAGATTTACGCCTAATGGAAGTATTTTAACCCCAACAGTTAGAAACCCAAATCCAACTTTGGGTGAAGTTTATTTAGATTCTACAGATAAAAATATTTATGCCTGGAATGGTATTTGTTGGCTTAAGCAAAATGCATCAGACGCAAGCTTTATTATTGTCAATAAAGAAAATCACGGATTTTCTACAGGCCAAGCCATTTATTATGACGGTTACGATGGTTATGATGGCTACGACGGATATGGCTGGAAGTTAGCAAAATCAGATTCTTATTTAACTTTAGGCCAAGCAATAGCTGAATATATTGATGAAAATAATTTTAAAGCAATCTTTAATGGAATTGTAACTGGCCTATCTAGTCTTGGTCTTTCAAGTTTTGGAGATTATTATTTTGTTAGTGACGCAATAGCTGGCGGATTAACATCATCAGAACCTACTTCGCTTTTTAGTTTTTCAAATCCTTTATTATTATTACTAACTGATGACACCGGCATTGTTTTAAATTGGCGACCATCTTCTCTAGATGGTTCAGCCGATGGGGGTGGAGAGAGTTCTTTTATAATTGTAAGTCAGCCGGGGCATTCATTTATAACTGGCGATGCTGTTTACTATGATGGGTCATTATGGCATCTTGCAAAAGCAGATTCTTATTTAACTTTAGGTCAGGCTGTAGTTGAATATCTTGACAATAATACTTTTAAAGCAGTTTTTTCTGGAGTTGTTAATGGTTTAACTACTTTAAATAATCCTGGAGAGTATTATTTTGTAAGCGACACGACAGCTGGATTATTAACACCAACACCCCCAACGGCTTTCACTAGCTTTTCAAATCCTTTATTGTTTTTACTTACAGCAAATGATAAAGGTATTGTTTTAAATTTTAGACCTTCAGGATTAATTCCAGCATCAGGCGCTGGAGGCTCTAGCTCAAACTATATAAAGGTGTCAGAAACATCTATAATACCTGATGGTTATGCAGTGTATTTTGATGGATACAATTGGCAACCGGCAGACGCTTCAGATAATCAAAAATTAAGTTTTGGAATTGCTAAAAATTCAGATGGTTATACGTTTGATTTGTATTTTTCTGGATTAGTAACCGTGGATAGCGCCGGCTTTACTCCGGGGTATTATTATTATGTTAGCGATACTAGCCCTGGCGTTTTAACTTCAACAGAACCAACAACGCCAGGGTCATACTCTAACCCGGTACTTTTTGCAATAACCTCTATAAATGCAATTGTTTTACCGTATAGACCAAGCGTTGTAACGTCAAACTTAATAGAAGCTTATGCTGACTTTTCTTTAGAGGGAGACTTGTCAACTATACCGATGTTACCAACAACATTTAATACTCCAAAATTTTTTAATTCAAGTAAAAAAATCACATCAATATCTTTAATCAGAAGAATTGCTGGAACATCAGGAACTACAAGAGTTGATATTTTGGCTAACGGTACTTCTATATTCTCAGGCGATTCAGAAAAACCTCAAGTTCAAGCTTCAGCTGGCAATTATGCGATAGATATAGCAACTGCTAATATAGTTTTACCCTCTGGCTCTTATATTGAAGCACAGTTAGAAACAATAGAGTCTGGTAATCCAGAAGATATAAGAGTCAGTGTGACATATTTATAATTTATTGATATATTATAAATATATAATCAATACTTCTTTGAATATTTTATTATGTTAATATGAGCAAAAAGATATACACGAGAGGATTAGGCCCTAGAGGCGGCACTGGCTCAACCGGACCAACCGGTTCTATTGGAGAAACTGGACCAGCTGGACCTCAGGGCTTAGCTGGGCCAACTGGACCAACTGGAATAATAGGGCCAACAGGACCTATTGGTACAACTGGCCCTCAGGGTTTAGCTGGTCCGACCGGCCCCACTGGTGTTGTTGGGCCAACAGGTCCAACCGGTAGAACTGGAGCCACTGGCTTTACTGGTAGAACTGGCGCAACAGGAACTGTTGGCGAAACAGGATCAACTGGAACAACAGGCCCAACTGGTAGAACTGGACCTACAGGTCCTACTGGCCCAACTGGAGCAAATGCGTACGCTTTAACTACTGCACCATTTACCCAATCATCTGCGTTTTATTCTGTTTCAGTGTCGGTAAGTAGTACCGATTGGATGTCTCCCGGTCAAATATTATTTATTTATAATGAAACATATTCTCAATATGGCGGATATTATTCTGTATCTAGTATTACAGATTCAGTTACAGTTGTTTTGAATAATTTAGAATATCCCGGTAATGCGGCAGCTGGAAGTTCTATATACAGTGGGTCAAGAGTGGTTGTAGGTGGAATTATTGGTGCTACTGGAGTTACAGGGCCATCGGGATCTGGATCTACAGGCTCAACAGGGTCAACAGGCCCAACCGGAGCTACAGGAACAACTGGGCCAACTGGATCAGGTGACACAGGTCCACAGGGACCTCAAGGATATGTAGGCTCTCAAGGAGATACTGGACCTACTGGTCGCACAGGCGCCACCGGATCAACTGGAGTTACTGGCCCTACTGGAGCTAGCGCATATACGCTTACTACCGCAGGATTTACCCAACCATCCATCACATCAGGGTCTGTATCAGTTTCAGTAAATAGCACCGATTGGATGTCAATTGGGCAGATTTTGTTTATTTATAATGAAACATATTCGCAATATGGTGGATATTACTCTGTATCTAGTATTACAGATTCAGTTACAGTTGTTTTGAACAATTTAGAATATCCTGGTAATGCGTCAGCTGGAAGCTCTATATACACAGGGGCTAAAGTAGTATCTGGTGGAATTATTGGTGCTACTGGAGTTACAGGGCCATCGGGATCTGGATCTACAGGCTCAACAGGGCCAACAGGCCCAACAGGCCCAACCGGAGCTACAGGCTCAACAGGGCCAACTGGATCAGGTGACACAGGTCCACAGGGACCTCAAGGATATGTAGGCTCTCAAGGAGATACTGGACCTACTGGTCGCACAGGCCCAACCGGAGCTACAGGCTCAACAGGGCCAACTGGCTCAACGGGATCTACTGGCACTAATGCATATACAACCACTACCGCTGCTTTTTATCAACCGGCTGTAGATTCAACAGTATCAGTGTCAGTAAATAATACTGACTGGATGGCCGTTGGTCAAATTTTATTCATATACAATCATCTTTATGGTCAATATGCCGGATATTACAGGGTATCAAGTATTTCAGACTCAACTACGGTTGTGCTAGTTAACTTAGGGTATCCTGGGAATGCTGAATACAACACATCTACAGCTAGTGCGGCAAGAGTTGTTCCTGGCGCAATTATTGGTCCGACTGGTCCGACTGGAGCTACTGGAACAACTGGAGCCACTGGAGATACTGGAAGAACCGGCGCAACTGGAGCTACAGGCCCAACCGGATCAGGCTCTACCGGAGCGACAGGCGCAACTGGAGCTACGGGAGCAACTGGAACAGGGGTTTCAGCGGGAACATACTCTCCATCAGTATCAGGCTTTACAAACCCTTCGGGTTTTACAGTAAATCCTGGCGCAAGTGGACGTTATATTGAAATGGGGTCTTCTGATTATTATACAATAAGAGTTTCATTAACATCTCCAGGAGGAAGCGCTTTTGGCTCTACTGGAACAGCCACAGTCAGCCTACCGTTTACTTCAACTTATACCACTTATGGTACGGTTATAAATACCGGAACATCTGCATCTACACAGGCAATTGTTAATGGCGGCAGCAGTACTTTAACTTTATCTTTAACTGCATTCGATACCAATGAAAAAATTGTTAATATAAGCTATTGGCGCACTTAAAAATAAATTAATAATTTTTATTTCTTAATGTTCTAACAAGATTTCGTATAGCAAGACTTACGAGATATTGTAAATCATTTGCTTGCCCTTTATTATTTAAATAGCTTTGATAAATTTCGCTTAATTGATTAAAATCTTCTAATACATCTATATCTTGATTTTTTTCTGCTAGAGGTCTTATCTCTATATCTAAAAGTGTCATTATTCTTATTATAGAAGAGTCAGCAATATCTCTAGCTGAAGTCATTCGACCAATTTCATAAATAATTTCTTCTAATCTATTTTTATGTAATTTTATTATTTTGCTAGCTTTTTTGGTATTTAATATTTTATTTTTTATTTTATTTCTTTTTTCACCAGATATTTCATGATGATCAAGAACGTGGTCCGCATATTCTTCAGCCACTTGTTTATTTCTGGTATTGGCCAAATATTTAGTTTGATTATTGAATCCCTCTTGCTCATTTTCATCATCTAAGTAAGTATCATCAGTAAATCCTGACGTTCCTTTTGTGCCAGTTGTTTGCTGAAGCCAATGAGTTATTTCATGAACCATATAATGATCATCATTAGAAAAATTATCATCCTCTAATAATCTATAATTAAAATATATTACGCCTTTTTCGGTTCTAGCAGATACTGGCAAATCCGCAAAGCACATTGGAATTAAATCTAACTCATCTAAATCTACTTCATATTCATCAAATAAATTTTTTACTATTTTAGATTTTTTTATTTTATGTCTTACTTTATTAATTAAATCTTGTAAGTCTTTTTGAGGTATTTTTTTTATCTCTTTTAAATTCATTTGTCACCGTAATTAATGACTCAATATAGATATTTAAAATTTAAGATTTACAGTATGTTTAATTAATATTTATAAACTGTATATAATAATTAATTATTTTTTCTTGCCAGGCCTTTTACCATCTTCTGTTACTTTAATAGATGGATATTTAGCGTGTACTTTTCTTGCAACGGTAGATACTAAATCTTTTAATGAACCTTTGTACCACTCTGGCACTAAAGAATATTGACTAGCTCTAGCTAAAGCATTACGAGCTTGTGCTACATTATTAATTGGAAAATGATCTTTTTTATCTTTTACTTTTGAAGATTCAGCGGGAAAACAACATTCTCCACGAGATTTTACTTCAGCTTTTGGGTCTAATTTTTTACTTTTAGATTTTGATGCTAATTTTAAAAAGTAATCGCAAGCTTTTAATAAATTGTTCATATTATTCCATTATTTTTAATTCTATAATAATATAAAATATACCCATTAATTTATTATTCAACCAATGATAATTTAGGGCGAACTATAACCTCTCCAACCAAATGATGAGGCTCTTGCAATTCAAAAGATAAGTTTAATTTTTCCCACTTATTCTTATCTAAATTTTCATTTACAATTTTTTCAGCTATTTCATCCGCCAGATTAAAATTTAAAAGCATGGCGGTATTTCTTAATAAAACTACATCTAAATTATTTTCATCAATAAAATCTATAGTTATTTTACCGAGATTAATTTTATTTTGATTTGCTGGTTTATTAGACAAAAAATCAAAATCAGAAGCTAGTTTATATAGATATTTATAATTCATAAATTTATACCAAATAATTAATAATCATCTTCATCATCATCATCATCATCGCCTTCATCTTCATATTCATGCTGTTCATCTAACTCAGTAGGAATATTTAATAAATCTTTTTTATCTTCTGTTAATAATCCAGGTATAGCTATAATTCCTGGGTGAAGAGGTCTTGGTAATTTTTCTTGCTCGTTAGGGAACCATTTTGCTTCTGAATTTTCCCAATTTAAAGTAACTGTAGGTGTCCAATTTTCCTTATCTTCTAAACTAATATCAAAAATATAAGTTTTGTAGGTAAATCCACGGTCTGAAAAAGTTGTTTGAGCTAATAACTTCATGCCCTTAGGTAAACTTCCAAGCTCTTCAACAGCTTCTCTTAAGGCTCCATTCATAGACATATCATTTCCAGAGTAATCATTAACAGAAGATGCCGTATCATCTGTTAGTATTTGATCTTCTTTTGGGTCTACCGCCCCTCCTTGATTTCCCCAAGTATTTGGCTGCTGAACACGGCGAGATCTTTTTGTTAGAAAAATAGTATTATCTTCACTGCAAACAAGAAGTATTCCTGCTGCTCCGGCGCCTTTAGGATTCCAATAAGCTGCATATTTAAAATAAATACTAGATAATTTTAGTATATTTTTATAATTCATAAATGTATATAAAATAATTAATAGTTTATTTATATGTATTTTCTTTTAATATTTGGCAAACTCTAGCGGTAGTTATTCCGAAATGTTTTCCTACTGCCGTTGCGGTTCCTAATAATTGATACATTTTAACAATATCTTCTTTGGTATATTTGTTTATTGCTTTATTTATTTCTTCCTGTATTCCAAAACTTCTAATCATAAAAATAATATTGGCCGACGTGCATTTAAAAAATTCAGCCATTTTCTTTTTAGATTTTAATTCTAATGCTTTTTCTAATAAAGCTTCTTTTGTAATATTATATTTACTATCTTTTCTTTTGCGCATTTTCCCAGTTCCTTCAACGGCTAAGTCTTTGGCTTTAGCGGCAATTTCTTTTTTTCTTTCTAAATAAATATTTGCGTCATGATATAAAAAATCATATAATCTTGAGCAAACTGCATTTCCGCTATATCTTAGAGTGTCAAATGCTAGTTTTTTAGCTCCACGTTTTTTAGTTATATTATGATTTTCTTTTACAACGCCAGAGCGAATTAATATTTCATTATATTGAGTTAAAAGTTCCGCAGTACCTCTCATGCAAAACAATACATGAGGAGACTGATTTTTATTTTGGGCCAATCCAAAACATCCATCGCCATCCGCAAATCCTCTCATAAAATGATGAACTAAAGGATGATTTAGTAACCATTCGGGCATCTGATAAATATAAGTTTTTCTCTCTACTACATTAAATCTAGCAACATCATTAAATAATTTTTCAGAATTAACTCCAAATGTATAAGAATAAGTTGTATTATCTGAATTTGGACTTTTTCTTTCTCTATACGCAAATGGCGCATCATTAGATAATAAATTTCTTAATTTTATTAAATGTTCAAAATCTTTTTTAGATAAAGTTAAACCTAAATGATAACTATCGCTTGATTTGGTCTTCCAACCATCTGCTGCTAAAAATCCAGCTAGATAAAAAGATTCTTCTGTGTCTGTGGCGAAAAAATCATGATTAACATGATACTTCCTATTTTTTTCAATAGCGCATTCTGAACACCAAGAACCCTCTAATATTTTTCTTGGCATAGCTTCCCATTGATGAGATTTTTCGCATTCCCATAATAGTTTAGTGTCTCCGTTTATGTATTCGTGGGACAGGCACTTGCCATTTTTATCTATTGCATAATTTTTAAAATATTGAATGTTGTATTTTGATTTCATGATAACTATATATCATGATATTCATATTCTTTTCATTGTCAACTAAATTTTTTTTATAGCCTGGGAGGATTGATTAGTAGAGACGGCGACTTCTAAGATGGCGTAATTTCATCCATTGTGGTGATGCTCCAAGGGCTCGTATACCCCCCAATCCGATTGCTGAGGGCTTCATGCTGGCTTTTATCATTTTAAGCTTCTCCATATGATTCGTTAGCTCAGTACTAAACTGTGTATTCAATAATTCCGAAACAGTTGGAGGATTAAAGTTTACGCCGTTATCAGTAATTTGAAACTCTCTACCTCTTTCAATTAAAGCCTGACTAGAGAGGGCCAATAAAGTTGCGCCTTGAACTATAATGTTTAAAAATTGTCTAATAATATCTGTATCATCAAAAGTAAAATTAGTAAAATGAGGTATTTCATTAAACAAAGTTAATGAGTCTGCCAAAAAAGTTACTAACTGATCTGTACTATAAATATCACAATCTATAAAAACTTGATTTCCGTACTGGTCTTTTGATCTTACTTTTCCGGAGCTTTTTAATCTTGCCCTCAAAGCTTTTAATAAATAATTTATATTAATAGTTGCTTCTTGACTGTAATTAAATCCTGGGTCATCTCCTAAATGAACATAACCATCGCTATTAATCGCAGGCATATCTGTAGTATAAACTACAAAGTTAAAAGACCCATTTATTGGAATTCCTGAAAGAGTCCCTTGCCACAAGTCAGTCCAAACACCTACGTCTGGCTGATATTGTATTGTTAAATCATAACCATATAAGCCAGTATCTGCTTTATAAACTCCGGCGCTAGTAGGTCCAAGAGCTACGTTTCCTGTAGGTTGAACAATAGTTATTTGCGGAAACGCATCTAGATCTGCTGGTTGTCCATATCCATCACGGAATAATGCTCTTAACGCAACAGTTTCTGTAGGTTGAATTATCTGAGATCTTGGTTTAGGTAGTGCCATTATTAACCTCTAAATATTATGTATTAATATAGATATTTAAAGGTTAACTTTAATAATAATTTATCTTTTAATTATTGGTGCGTTATCTTCTTCAAAAATATCAGCAGCTTCATTAGCATACTGCTCATTAGATATTTTAAGCTCTTCATACTCAATTTCTTCAATGATTATATTTGATCTGTTTTTGAAGCTCATTTTTGGCTGATCAGAAACTTCAATAATTTTTTTCTTAGTGGGCTCTGGTTCTATTTTTCTTATTTTTATAATATTTTTTTTATTAAAAATAGAACCTTCTTTTATTGATTTTTCTATTTGCTCTAAAGTATAATGATAATGACTGCTCAATAAATTAACACTAGAATATTTTTTTATATTTAAACCTAAATCTCTAAGAGTAACATTTCTATTTGAAATATTAGTAATCCAAAAAGCAAATTCTTTTTTTTTAGTATGATAAACCATCAATGCTCTACAGATACTTTTACATTTACGGCTTTTGGTCTTCCGTTTTTATTCTCGCCTAAACCAAAGGATACTTTTTGACCTTTTTTTAATGTTTTAAATCCTTCGCAAATAACATCAGAAAAATGAACAAAAAGATCTTTTTCACCTTCTCGCTCTATAAATCCATATCCGGCTTTGTTATCAAACCAAATTACTTTTCCAAAATATTCTTTATCTTCCATTATGTTCCTTCATGTCCTGGTTGTGCTTCTAGTAAAGTTTGTCCATCAACAACTAATGCTCCGTAGCAATCTAGTAATTTATGAAGCTCAATTGCTCCTAGATGTGCCATATGTTTTCGCTCTACTTCATTTGTGCAATTTTTTAAAGCTTTATCATATTTCTCAAATATTTTTAAAACATCCCCAGCACATCCATAAGATTGAGCTAGTCGTAATATATTTTCTCTTGTTTCTTTTTCGCTTAGATGCTTCTTTCTTTTTTTCGGCATAGGTTTCTTAGACATAATTTTCCCTTTGTAATATGTATGTTTAAAATTTCATAGATAGTGTTTCTGTATATTTGATATTACAGATATTACTTTTTTTGCATGCTCTTTATTGTAATAGCCCCACTGACTAAATCTAATAAAATCATCAATACCACCTGGAATTCCAAGGCTTCTCATAACAGGATTATCTCCAGTATGCATTGACCCGCAGGCGCTGCCAAGCCCAACGTGAATAGAGTTTTCGCCAAGCTCTTTCATAACTAATAAAGCTTTATGATTTGGAACTTTTGCAAAAGTTGTATTTGGGCTTCTTTCATAAGACTTACCAATAATATCAAATCCTAATTTAGTTAAGCCGTCTTCTAAAACGTCTCTAAATTCAATCATATTTTTTGTTCTTTCTGGAAGG